>Ga0100378_1000271_pt1 | contig 57666 bp, 45 predicted proteins | sample CryGeymeta201502_FD_81535 | JGI IMG/M metagenome (GOLD analysis project Ga0100378, IMG submission 81535) | Groundwater microbial communities from Crystal Geyser aquifers in Utah, USA - Crystal Geyser metaG 2015-02 | ecosystem: Environmental > Aquatic > Deep subsurface > Groundwater | place: USA... | reverse complement strand
CGGTTTTAGAAACTAGGAGCACTAATAGTTCTATACCTTTTTTTATGTGGAGAAGCTTTTGAAAAACTAAAGCTACCATCAAAAACAACAGTATAAATCAACTCTTTTTTAAATAGTTCTCCTGGCTTTATTTCTATTGCCCAAGTTATTTCTCCAGCTTCGTAATCAACTGCTCCGTCAGTTGTTTTATCCAACGTAACTTCTGCACTTTTCGACTGAGAAATAGGAAATTGCTCCTTTAACTCAAAAACAACAGGAAAAGAATTATTATTTTTCAAAGTATATTCGTAAGCGTAAGTTATTTTTTTCTTTTTATTAAAGTTTGTAGGTTCTTTAGCATATTTTTGGTCTGCAATTTCCTTTCGTTTCATAAAAATACTGTTATCTTTTCCTACTGGTAATAAAAGTGTATCTGAAAATTCACTAAACTTTAAGACTGTTTTTCCAATATTATTTTTATTGTAAGTTATATTTGCAATTCCATCTACAAAGCCAAGTGTATCCCAACCAATAATTTCAGAAACTAAATACACTTCAGTATCAATACTTGGAAAACCATAAAAATAATAAGTTGCAGGAAGTTTTACTGTCATTATCGGAAAAGAAAAAACAGTACTGTTTGATTTAATAGAATAAGTTCCTTTTAATGTTCTTAGTTTTAAATAGGAAGGGATAGATATTTCTTGATATTCAACACCTTCAAGTTTAGAAATCACTTGCTGTTGTTGAATTTGTTCTTGTGCAAAATTAGTGTTATTATTTTGATTCGTATATTTTGAACGACTTGTCAATGTCCATGGTTCTTCAGCTGCCGGAAGCGATGTTGGGCTACTTAATGGAAAAGAAGAAGATAAATGAACAACAACATTGTCCCAATTTTCACCAGTTTGACTCATAATTCGTGCAAGGTATTTCACTTGTATTTCTTTTTCGGAAGAGCTTTGAACATTTATTTCATAAAATGGACTCCACCCTATTCCTCCTGTAATGTATTCAATTTCTAAATCAGAATTTAATGTTTTTTCAACAGAAACAAGCAGTTTTAAAATAGCTGCATTTTCGTTGTTTAATTTTACTTCTTCCAATGTTTTTGCTTCTGCTATAGATAAGTCAACAAACCGAAGCTGCTTTTTTAACTCCATTATTTTTTTTGAATAAAAATCGAGCATTTTTTCTAAATCTGCTACTTCATTTACAAAATTAGATTCATTGTATTTTACTTCCAATAATGCTAATTGATTTAACAAGGCATTTCGTTCATCTTCCAACTGATTAAATTGTTCTTTGGTCAGTTTTTTAATAATCGATTTATTCAGAATAGTTACTTCCTTATTGTTAATAGTAATGGTACTTAGAACCAGTTTAGAAGAAATGTTTTTAAGCACAATTTCTTGCATTCCTGTTTCTAATCGCTGATTACTAGTTCTAGAAACTAAAGCTCCGGAATGATAAACTGTAACCTCATTAACTTTAGAAACGATGTCCACCTCTTTTGCAAAGGAAACAGCTATAAAAGAATAAATTAAGGTAAAAGATAAGGTTATTTTCAACTTCATTATATTGTTTTAATTTTAAGATTACTCCTTCACTACTCGATATACTTTATGCCCATTTTCATTTGAAAATTTAACAAAATAAATTCCTTGAGCCAATCCATTCAAATCCATAGTTTCTTTTCGTAGGTTTATAGGTTTAGTCAACAAAGTTCGTCCAACAATATCTATCACTTCTAATGAAGCATTGACTAAATTGTTAGTAGAAAAATCAATAGTTATTGTGTTTTTGGTTGGATTAGGATAAATTAAAATTTCAGCTAATTTTTGAGGTATTTCCGTTACTGAAATAACAATGTTACTATCGCCTTTATAAAAGTTAACCCCTCCTGCAACATTACCAACTACTAAATCAAAACCTCCATCATTAGTAATATCAGCAACAGAAACCGATGACCAACCACCTTGATTGATGTTTAAATAAGTTGAATCTACTAAATAGAAATTACTTCCTAAATTACCTTCAATGCTGTCATACATATAAATATAACCATTGGTTGCTCCTGAAATTAGCTTATAACTTCCATTATCATCAAAAATAAAAGGAATACAATTTCCGTTAAATTCATTATATCTTCTCGTTTTTACTCCTCCAAGCTGTGATGTAACAAAAGAAAAGGAAGGTACTGTTGTGGTTCCCATATTTTCATAATAATTTATAAAGCCCAAACGATCGCCAATAATTAAATCCAACAAACCATCTCTATTCAAATCGACTAGTTGAGGTGCTGCAAAAACTCCGATATCAATACCTCTATATTCAGGCTCATTTAAGACAAAATTAGCTACATTTCCAGGTCCAGCAATATTTTCGAAATAATGTAATTTCCCATTATCTCCACCTAAAATCATGTCCTCATCACCATCTCCATCAATATCACCAAAAGTGGGTATGATACGAAAAATAGGTTGGTTCATTGCTATATCTAAATTAAGTGTTGAAATCAAAACATAATCGGAATCAATTAGTTGAAATGCAGGGGTTGATGCTGTTCCTATATTTTCATACAAGAAAAGTGATGATGTTATCCCTGCAGAAGAAGTAGAGTCCGAATAGCCTGCATTTCCAATCACTAAATCCATTAAACCATCAGCATTATGGTCAAAAAACACTGGGTGAGAACCAAGACCAACTTCTATCATATCTTCTTGCAAAAAAGATTTTGTTATAAAATCAAAATCAGGAAAATTTGTTGCTCTATTATTTTTATACATCCAAGTTCCATTAATGTTTTCACAACCAGTGAAACAATTTGGAGCAACTACTAAATCTTTTACCCCATCATTGGTTACATCTAAATAATAACCCGCAGGAAAAAGATCTAAATAAACAGGAATTGAATTTACATTATTACTTGGGAAGGATGTATCATAGGCAGTAATGTTTGATGAAGTTAAATTAGGTGTTGGGTCGGAATTAATTAATAAAGTCATGTTTTTGAAAGAAACATCTCCTAGAATTAAATCTTTTGTTCCGTTTGAATCCACGTCCATTGAAAGTATGCTTGAACCCGAGTGTTTATTTCCACCACCAATTCTTTCGGGATTATTGATGTTAAACCCACATGAATCGTATAATACTATTGTATTTGAAGTAGCTCCTTCAGTGAAATATCCCCAACACTTGTTGGCTAATTCAAAATCTAAACTATCACAATCACCATATCTTTCTTGAGATAAATTTTTATGGTATTCAACTTGAGACCCTAAAATACTAAAAGTGATAATATCTAAATCGCCATCACCATCAATATCATCAATAACAGGAATGTCAATGGTTGTTACATACAAATTAACCATACTCGGAGTTGGTGAATCAGGCTGAAAATTAGAATATAAAATATCACTGGTAGCATGCCCGCCTCTTGCCAACACAAATTGTAATGGACCACTCGTAGTTATATTTTTATAAACCGTTACACCACCTGTTCCAGCAGTAAAAATATCCATTAATCCATCACAATTGTAATCTCTCAACAATACCCAATCATGTAATCCAGCTGGAAATTGAGTTACATATTGAGGAGCTAATACATAAGAAGCCTGATTAGGAATTCCTAAATTAATAAAAGTAGATATCCTATTAATACTTCTATCAAACACAAACAAATCCATAATATTATCATTATTTAAGTCAATTTCTGAAAATTGAGGCGAATTAAAACCACCAGTCCAAGCATAATCTAGTGTATCTCCAATTTGATTTAAAACCACAATCGAATCATATCGAGTAAAATTTAGTTGTGCAAATGATACTGTACTTGTGCAAATCAATAGAAATAAAATTGCATATTCATTAAGTTTTTTCATGTAAAAAGTATTGATTTAGTTGTTAGCGTAAAGGTATATAATTTTAACAATTAAAAAAAAAATAAAGAATTAAAATTAATGTTTGTAAAACGCATTTGAAATTCTATATTTGCAGGCTTATAAAATTTCATATAAAAACACATAAAAAATGCAAAACAAAGGACTATTAACAACATTCACAGTGCTTTTCGCTATAGCGAGTATTTATTCGCTTTCATTAACTTGGGTAGCTGTTGGAGTAGAAAACGATGCAAAAGACTACGCAGAAACTTATCACAATGGAAATTCCGATGCTGAATTTGCTTATTTAGACTCTATGTCTTCCGTTGAAGTTTATCCATTAATTAACTATACGTATGGAGAGTTAAGAACAAAAATGTTAAACCTCGGTTTAGATTTAAAAGGAGGTATGAACGTAACGCTTGAAGTGCAAGTGGACGAAGTTGTAAGAGCATTATCTTCTTATAGTACAGACGCTGCTTTCAATAAAGCCATTGCTGATGCTAATGCATTGCAAATAAAAAATGGAGGAAATTTTGTTACTCAATTTGCTGATGTTTACAAAAAAAACAATCCAAATGGAAAGTTAATTTCTGTTTTCTATACAAGAGACAATAAAGAAAGACTTTCACCAAATGCTACCAATGAGGAAGTTATTGAATTTATCAATGACATTGCAAATGCTGCTATTGAACAATCGTTTGAAGTAATTAGAACCAGAATTGGTTTATTTGGTGCAGCTCAGCCTAACATTCAACGTATGACAGGTTCTGACCGAATTTTAGTTGAATTACCCGGTGTTAAAAACAAAGAAAGAGTAAGACAATTGTTACAAGGAACTGCAAAATTAGAGTTCTGGACAACAGCACAAAACAATGAATTTTATCCATTGTTAGACCAAGCAAACACTCGATTAGCTAAAATTTTAAATAAAGATAGTGCTAAAGAAGCTGATGACAGCACAACAGTTGATATAGTGAATGACTCAACTATAGTTGCTGCAGATTTAAAAACAGCAGATGATAGTGCAAAAACTGAAACTGATATCTTTAGTGCATTAGATAAAACCAACGATTCATCCACAACTGATATTTTAGATAAAGTTACTAATGCAGAAGATTCTGTTGCATTATTCCAAAAAAGTGTGAAGGAAAATCCGTTGTTTGCTTTATTAACTATTCCAACCTACCAAAACGAACAAGGGCAACAAGTTTTTGCCGAAGGTGCTGTTGTAGGAATTGTTGCTGTAAAAGATACTGGTAAAGTAAATCGATATTTAGGAATGAATGAAATAAAAGAAATTATTTCGCCAAGAAAATATAGATTATTTTGGGCCTACAAAGCATTTGATGAAAAAAAACAATTTGTTCAATTGTATGCAATTAAGGTAACCAATCGTGAAGGTAAAGCAGAATTAGAAGGAGATGTTATTGTTGATGCTCGACAAGATTTTGGTCAATTTAATGGTGCTCCAGAAATTGTTATGCAAATGAATGGTGAAGGAGCAACAAAATGGAAAAAATTGACTGGAGAAAATGTTGGAAAACCTATTGCTATTGTATTGGATAACTTAGTTTATTCAGCCCCTGCTCCATCAGAAGAAATTGGTGGTGGTCGTTCAAGCATATCTGGTTCTTTTGAAATAGAAGAAGCTAAATTGGTCGCTAACATATTAAAAGCTGGTAAATTACCTGCTCCAGCTCGTATTGTTGAAGAAGCTATTGTTGGACCAACTTTAGGAAAAGAATCCATTACCAAAGGATTACAATCTTTCCTAATTGCCTTGTTAATTGTGTTAGTTTATATGATATTTTACTACTCAAAAGCTGGTGTTGCTGCTGTAATTGCATTGATAACAAATATGTTCTTCATATTTGGAATTTTAGCTTCCATGCCTCAATTAATTGCATTAACATTACCTGGTATTGCAGGTATTATACTAACAATAGGTATGTCGGTTGATGCTAACGTACTTATCTTTGAACGAATACGTGAAGAGTTAGCTGCAGGAAAAGGAATGCGTTTAGCTGTTTCTGATGGATATAAATTTGCTTATTCTTCCATCATAGATGCAAACATCACCACTTTGTTAACTGGTTTTGTGTTGTGGTTCTTCGGAACTGGTCCAGTTGAAGGCTTTGCGAAAACATTAGTAATTGGTATATTAACCTCATTGTTTACAGCTATTTTTATTACTCGTTTAATTTTTGAATACAATTTAAATAGAAATAAAAAACTAAGCTTTACTTCTAAATTTACAGAAGGTTTCTTCCAAAACTCAACAATAAATTTCTTGAAAAACAGAAAAAAATTCTACATCCTTTCAGGTGTAATTATCCTTATTGGAATAGGTTCATTAGCAACCAAAGGATTACAAAAAGGAGTTGATTTTCAAGGTGGAAGAACGTATGTTGTGCGTTTTCAAAATGTAGAAAAAGTAGAAACAGAAAAAGTTGCAAAACAACTCGCTTTACTTTTTGAAACCGCTCCAGAGGTAAAAACATTTGGTGATGATAATCAAGTAAAAATAACAACCACTTACCTGATTAATAGTGATGACGAAAAAGCGGATGATATTGTAGAAACAAAATTATTTGAAGGTATGTCTTCAATTATTGGGGCAGAAGTAGATAAAGATACTTTTTTAAATACATATTTAATGAGTTCCCAAAAAGTTGGACCTACCATTGCAAATGACATGATTCGATCATCTATACTATCTATAGTTTTCGCATTAATAATTATCTTTTTATATATCTTATTTAGATTTAAGCAAATGTCTTTTGGTGCAGGAGCATTAATAGCAGTTTTCCATGATGTATTAATCGTGCTATCTTTATTCTCTATTTTCTATGGAATTTTACCTTTCTCTTTAGAAGTAGATCAAGCATTTATTGCGGCTATTTTAACTGTGGTTGGTTACTCCATTAATGATACTGTGGTTGTTTTTGATAGAATAAGAGAGTACTTAGGAGCTTTCAAAAAGCGAGATGCTGAAGATTTAGTTAACTCAGCTCTTAATACCACATTAAGTAGAACTGTTAATACTTCATTAAGTACCATCTTTGTATTATTAATGATATTTATTTTCGGAGGCGAGGTTATTAGAGGATTTGCTTTCGCTTTATTAATTGGAATAATAGTAGGAACATATTCATCTCTTTTCATTGCATCTCCTATTGTTTTTGATTTTATGAAAAAAAGGGACATGAAAGAAGCTGCTACAATAAAAAAATAAATAATCAATAAAATATAATTTTAAATAAGCTGTTCGGAGTATTCAGAACAGCTTATTTTTTTTGTAGCTTTGCTTTATATTTTCTTATTATTGGTAATTATGATGCTTTTTTTTAATATTGGAGGTGGAGAACTTTTTATCATCGCTTTGGTGGTGATTATGTTTTTTGGTTCAAAAAAAATTCCAGAGATAGCAAGAATGATTGGCAAAGGAATTAGTGAAGTAAAAAATGCTACCAATGATATCCAACAAGAAATAAAAAGCTCAGTTCCTGACCTCACAAAAGTAAAAGACTCGATGAATGTTCAAAAACAAATGAAAAGCTACTTTATTGATGAACTTTCAACCACCCCTTCTCCTCAGTCTGGCGAAAAAGAACAAAATACCCCAGATACAACTTCTGATGAAAATCCATTAAAACCAGACAAATCAGTTTCTAGAAACTAATTTTATAACCTAAATAAAACGCATTGTTAACCCTGATTGGCAAATCAAAGAAATGGATTATTTATTACTCATAGGCGGTTTAGCAATTTTAATTGCAGGTGGAGAGATATTAGTTAGAGGTGCTGTAGGTATAGCTCTTAAATTCAACCTTTCTCCTTTAGTGATAGGTATGACCATCGTTTCCTTTGGAACTTCTGCACCCGAACTTTTGGTAAGTTTAAAAGCCGCTTTAGAAGGACATCCTGAAATTGCAATAGGAAATGTAGTTGGCTCTAACATTGCTAACATTGCTTTGGTATTGGGAATAACAACATTAATACTACCTATCCCAGTTCAGAAAAACACATTAAAAATAGATTGGCCTATTATGATGGCTGTATCTGTGTTATTTTATTTGTTTATTTTAAATGGAGTATTAAATACTTGGGAAGGAGCAATTTTTGTTTTACTTCTTTTAATTTTCGTTATCTATCAACTTAAATCATCAAAAAGCAATGAAACTGATGATGACGATGAAGCACTAGAAGAAGTGAAATCTAACTATTCAAATATATATCTTCACTTACTTTTTATTCTTTTGGGTGTTGTTGGCTTAGCTTTTGGTGCTGACTGGCTTTTGGAAGGAGCTGTAAATATTGCTAGCAACCTTGGTGTGAGTGAACACATAATTAGTGTAACTATAGTTGCTTTTGGAACAAGCGTGCCTGAATTAGCCACTTCTATAATTGCTGCGTTCAAAAAACAAATGGATATTTCCGTTGGTAATTTAATTGGGTCTAACATTTTCAACTTACTCGGAGTTCTTGGTATTACTGCAATTATAAAAGAAATACCAATCAGCAATCAGGTAATTACCAATGATGTGTTTTGGATGTTAGGAACATCATTTCTTCTACTTCCATTAATGCTCAACTACAACATCAGCCGATGGAAAGGAGCTGTTCTTGCTCTATCTTATTTAGCATACGTTTTCTTTTTGTTAAATGGAATTTAAAAAACGGTTAAACTAAACCCCATACTTATTAAATAAGAGTTTAATCCATCACTTCTGTTATAATTGGCATATCGCAAATTAATAGATTTAAATTTAAACATTCGTTTTTTACTCATCGCATTTTGAAAGATACCAAATAAAGGTGCATATTTAAATCCTAATCCAACATAGTTAGACTCAAAATTAGATAAATCATAATCGGAAGTGTAGTATTTGTCGGTTAATTGATGTTCGCCAAAAGGAGCAAAATAGTCTGCAGCTGTTTGTGTGTGATAGCGATAAAATGGATAAAATGCAATAGCTTTACTAAATCTTACTGGAACTTCAATTTCATAGGTGTTTCCAATTATTCCAAAATCATCATAATAATAACGATAAAATCCTCTTAAAATAAAAGTACTGTTTAAATAATAATGAAACCGCAGTGCAATTGGTATTTTTATTCGTGAATCAGGAAGAAATTCCCTTCTTCTTACTTTCGATGAAATTATGGTTGAAATTTCGTCTAATGAAGTAGTATTAATCCCATCATCAAAATAAACACGATGAAAAGGTGTTGCCAACAAGCCTGCTTGATAGGTTATTTCAGTGATTAAAGCAAGTTGAAGTTTTTTGGTTAACACTTGAGCATAGGTACTTGCAAAATTAAGTGTTAAACGAGTATTCTCTCCTTCTGGTTCATTTCTTAGCTCAATAGGACGGTAGAGTGTATAACTATCATAAAAAACTTTTCCTTTAAAAGAAAGACTTTTGTTTCTGTTTTTGGATTCAACCTCATAACTAGTTCCAACATTAAAAGAAGCAACATCATACTCACTTGAAAACCCAAGTCCAACTTCATACGACTTTCGCTTGCTTATTTTATGAGTAATGCCAATATCTCCGTGTACTCTAACATCTTGTTTTGAGTCGGAAGACACATCAATATCAATATTATCTGTTGATGCTGAAGTGATAAAATCTTGACCAAAGTTTATGGAATACGTATTTTTTCCATAAGGAATACTAATTATTAGAGAATTTGTAAAATCCTGAAGATTTTCTGTTCCCCGACCTCCCGTAACAGGTGAATGAACTCCATCCTGATCATAATAACTCGATAGAATATCAATTTCAATTTGACCTAATTTGGCTTTAACTGTATCTTGAGGAGAAACTTCTGTTGATGTATTTTGAGCAATTAAATTTCCTCCAAAAATTAATATTACTGCACCAAGTGTTTTTTTGATTAATTGCATCCACAACCTCCTCCTGATTTACCACCGTTAGCACCAGATGCACCTTCTCGGTAAGATTGGAAATTAGTATCAAATACCTTAATTTTTGAATCGGACAGTTTCATATCTTCATCATTAATTGCTCCTTTTTGAAATTCTTCAACCGCAGCACATGAACTCAGCAAGCTTATGGCTATTGTTGAAATAATCAATGTAAATTTTAATTTCATTCTTTTAATTATTGATAATTAGATGATTGTTAATTATTTTTTTAGTTTCGTTCTGTTCATAATAGTTTAATTTTATTCCGTTTGATGTAAGCATTTCATCATTGTCAGTAACAATTAAACATTCAATGTTTTTAAGTTTATTTATAAGTGTTAAGCCTTTTTCTGAACCTAAAATAAAAACAGATGTTGCTAATGCATCCGCTATTTCGGCATCGGCACAAATAATAGTTACACTTTTTGTTCCTATTGCGGGCCAGCCTGTTGTAGGGTTAATTATGTGTGAATATTTTTTTCCTTCAATCGTAAAAAATTTTTCATAATTGCCCGAGGTAACCACAGCCATATTGCTAATTACCAACCAACCCATTACGCTGTCTTTATCTTTCGGATTAGCTATTCCTATGCTCCAATCGGTATTACTTTCCATTTTTCCCCAAGTAATTAAATCACCAGCTGCATTAACTACTCCATCATTTATTCCTAGTTGTTGCATAATTAGCTTACCTCGGTTTGCAGCATATCCTTTTCCAATAGCACCAAAACCAATTCGCATTCCCTTTTCTTTTAAAAATACAGTTTGATTATTTTCATCCACAATAATATTCTTATAGTTGATTTTAGATACCGAAAATGCAATATCTTCATCGGAAGGTAGTGTATTTTGTGTTCCATCAAATCTCCATAAATTAGTTACTGATGCAAAAGAAATATCAAAAACGCCCTCTGTTAAATCTGATATTTTTTTGCTTCGCACAATTAAATTCAACAATTCTTTATCTACCTTAACAGGTTTTATTCCAGCATTTTCATTAATTAAACTCGTTTGTGATGTTGGTTTCCATGATGAAATTAAATTCTCAATACGCTGAATTTCCTTAATAGCCGAATCTATGCTGTTTTTAGCCAACATTTCATTTTTAGAAACAGCTGTAATTTCAAACCGAGTACCCATTAATTTAAGCACTTGTTTATAAGCAAATCTCTCTGTTTCTTGAGCATATAAACTGCTTAGAGTAAGTAAAATCAGCACACTTAAACTCAGTTGTTTCATTTAAGCAAATCGTTTAAGTGTTTAATATATCCTTCTGCACCACCTTCTATATATCCAGTTCGTGCAAGCACTTTTTCATCACTATCCATGATAATTACAGTTGGAAATTGCCCTTCACTGTTGTATTTTTTAGCCAATTCAGCATTTTGTTCGGTAAGTTCTTTTGAAAGTTTATTTTTAGATTTCATAGGAAAATCAACATTCAACAATATAAATTTATCTTTTGCATAAGTGTTGAATACTTCTGTTTGAAAAACACTTTTTTCTAAACGAATACAATTTGAACACCAATCAGAACCAGAAAAATCCATTAAAATTAATTTGTTTTCTGCTTTTGCTTTAGTTAGAGCTTCTTTGTAATCCGTTAGCCAAATGGAACTTTCATTATCAATAAAAGATGTTAGCATTACTGTTGTTAACAAGGCTACTATCAGAAATTTTAAATTTTTCATATCTATTTTTTTAATTTTTTTCTAATGTTAAATAAGTATCTACAATATTAAGCCCATTATAGTTTTTCAATTCAATTAATGTTGGTCTTTGATTTAACAATTTCCATTTATTGTTTATCCGTTTTAAACTAGTTGGATAATTGAAATTAATAACAATTTCTAGGTTATCAATACTTGTTATCGTATTTCCGATAGGAAAAAAAATACCGTGTTCATCTTCGTCTTCGTCTTCATCACCCGATGGAATTCTTCTTATACTCCATGTTCCATTGTAAATATTGTTTGCTGTATCTCTACATAAAACAATATTATTGGCTTCAAATGAAAAATTATAGTTGAATAAATAGATTGTGCTATCTATACCCTCTTTTACAAAACTTGTAACCTTCCAAGTTCCCTGTTGAAGGTTATTTTTCAATTGCTCTGTAACTGTGTTTGTATCGCTTTTATTGCTCTTAGAGCATGATTGAAAAGTTAATGCTCCTATAAGGAGAACAGCCAATAGCATTATATTTTTTTTTACTTTCATTTGATAATTTGAATTTAAAATAAGATTATTTCTGTTTTAGAAAACCTAAAAAAGACAGCTAATTAATTATCCAATTTGGGTTGAATGATGAAATGTTTTTTAGACTTGAAAAGCAATAGGAGGTCCTCTAAAAAGAAGTTCAGTGAAAAGTTTGCTACTAATTAGCCTGTGAGGAAAATTTCCTATAAGAGCATACTCTTTATAAGAGTGTTGAGCCCTGAAAATGAATGTTGATAGATAAAAAGTAGAATTAAAAAATTCTAAATTACTTTCAACTTCTAGTGCTTGTGTAACAAAATTGGTTAAGTGGTTTTCACCAATATTAAGCGAAAGAATATCAGATAAAAAATTTTGAAGATTAACAGGTTCATTCACTGAATAAAACTGTAAATTCAAATTGTTTTTTTGATGATTATGAGAAATACAATTATGAAGAATTAAGATAGTTCCTGCACAAAAAATAGCTATTTTAACAAATGATTTCATCCAATTTATATAGACAAAATTAGAACTTTTTATGAGAATCCTCATAAAATTGCATTTTTTTAGCATAAATTTTATTTACGAACCCTTTAGCTAAAATGTTATGATATTTAGAGGAAAATAATTGGTTGGCTACGAACTAGACTTTCAACAGATTTTTTAATTCCAACACACCTTGTTTTGAATCAAAATATCTAAATTTAAGACTATTAATTTCATTTATTTTCTCAAATTGATTAGGTTCTATAATAGCTATTTGCCCCTTTTCATTAACAAACCAAACTATAGATTCTCCTTTTTTATAATAACGTACGCCTTTGAGGTAACCAAGGTTTACCAACGAATTCCTTTTGAGACCTACAACATAATAATTATTAAACGATGCTTTTTCTCCATTATCATCTAAAAGTGTTTTTTTAGCTAGCATTTCTGGCTGATATCTAGGTTGGTCGCAGTTGTAAATCCCAAATCCTTCAATACTAAAAGTTCTTATTGTATTAAACGTAATTTCTTGTTGAACAGTAGGTGCTGAGGAAGTTTCATAAACATCAAAATCAGTTGAAGATTGCTTTGCAATATATTGACTTTTATCTTGATTGTATTGAGTTATTGCTTTATCATAAAACTCATCTTTTATAACAGGATAAACAGTTAATTTAATTATAGAATCATTTCTTGAAAGCGTTAATGTATAATTTCCATGTGTATTTGAATTGCTTATTTCTGCAGTTTCCCAATTTACGTTATAAATGAGTGGATCAAATGGTTCTTCCATTTCATTGATTTCGAAAATTGTTCCTTCATATTTTTCTAATTCTGGGTAATTCTTCTTGTCAACTTTTAAATTTATGCTATATTTTTGTTTATTTTGTTTAATAGGCTTTTTTATTTTTTCCTTTTTAATACTCAATTGATTATTTATTTTTTTTGATTCTTGATGATTTTTCTCAATGCTAATAGGTTGATTATCATAAGTCCAAGTACCAGTTTCTTCATTTAAGCTATAAAAATTAAATCCATTTTCTGCGGTTGTAGAATTGAATTGAAAATCTATTGAATTTCCATCTGCTAAAGCTATTTTTTCATCGTTTTGAAAAGCTTTAATATCCAACATACCAGCAGATTCAAAGTGATAGACTACACCAGCCGAATCATAAGTCATTGGAATTCCGCTAAGAAAAAAATCAATAGGATTTCTTAATTCTCTATACTGAATTTGAGCCGTTCCTGAAATTTTATTGCCATTTACATCTACTAATGAATTTTTAGGAATAAAAAATTTTGTCCCACTTTTTGTTGTAATTTCTTGATTTTTATCTACTTCAATGTTGAAAATTTCATAAGGAATGTCTTGATCTAAAAAAGGTGGTTTAATTGCTGTAATTTCATTTTGGAGTGTATTTTGTTTGTAAGTAAAATCAGCTTGTTCATCAGCAAATTTTTCATTGTTTTCAGTTTGGTTATTAAAAAAATAAATGGAAATTACAACAGCCAAAACTGACGCACCACCAATTCCCCATGTTTTAATCATGTTTGTTATTGGATTGGGCTTAATATTAACCTTTTCTAATGTACTTTTAAAATCTTTATTTTTTAAAATTTGCTCATCGGTTAAATTTTGTCTGTCTTTTTTATAGTTTGCGTTTTTCATAATTCCATGTTTTAGTTATAAAGCTAATTTTGTAAGTTGTTTTAGTTTTTGAATTACTCTAAAAGTTTTGATTTTTGCATTATTTTCGGTAATTCCCATAATATTGCTTATTTCAAAATAAGTTCTTTTTTCAAAGTATTTCATCTCAATTAGTTCGGTTTCTTCATGACTTAATTTTTTAAGTGCTTCTACAACAATGCCTAATTTATCTAATTGTTCTTCGTATGTTTCTTCTGTTAAGTTTATTAAATCATTACTTGAAAAATTAACTTGTCTAAATTTTTTCCCTTGTTTATAATTAGTATATATTGTATTCCGAGCAATTCTATATAGCCATGAAGCAAAAGGTATTTCTGATGTTTTATATGTTTTGAGGTTTTCCATTACTTTAATGAATACATCAGAACAAATTTCAGCTGCCTGTAATTCTGTTTCTACTCGTTGATAGATAAATTTGAATATTTGAAGGTAGTATCTTTCATACAATACACTAAATTTAGATAAATCCTTTTTTGCTAAATCAATTTCGATTTGTTCTGCCAAAATCATATCCGTTTTAATGTGGTATGTTGAGTTTTGAGTTTTCATTCTTTTGATTTTACATATATAACTTCCATTTTCCAAAAAGTTACAAGGATTGCAATTATTTTTTTTTCAAAAGACAAAAAGCATTGTTAAGAAGTAACATAAAAAGTTAGCTGTTTCCTTATCATACCTACTGTTGCAATTTTCGAACTTACTTTTGATAGCGTGAATTTATGACTTCTGTTTTTAGAAAATTTTATGTTTCGGAATTCATCTAAAGAAACATATCCAACATCATCATTTCTTACTTGTGCTAACAAAATATAATTTTGATGGCTCTCTAAATACATCCTTATAACCTCGATACCCAAAGAACCTTTAATTTTTCTGTATCTTTTTGTCTCAGGTTCAATTATTAACACATTCTTTATTGCAAGCATATTACTATCACTATCTTGAAATAAGGCTCTTATTGTTAAACTTTCTATTGAATCAGTTTCTTGTGTTCTGTTTCTGTTGTTCAGCACATAGAAGCCTTCTTCATAATTATCCATTATTAAACTTCTTTCGATGTTTTCTACAGAAGCCGAAGCATTACCCATTGCCTTTTTCTCATTAGCAATTACTTCATCATAATAAGCTAACCATTCTTCTCTAGTAAGTTCTCTTTCCTTTTCTGACATAAAGTGTTTTTGAAATGAATCCCATTTTTTTTCATCATTCTTTTTAACTGCTTTATGTTGAATTGATTTATCTCTTAACATGCTCTTTTCAAATCTTTTTTTTCTAGTATCCAAGCTTCTAACATAATTTGAATACCTAGAAACATATGTTTTTTGAGCTTCTTCAATTCCTCTTGAACTAAATTTTGGATAAGCTTTAATTTCTTTGAAACCCTCTAAATCCTTTAAAATCATAGTAAATAATTGCTCTTCATTGTTGTATGTAATCCTAAAATCAGTCCAGTGCTTGTATTTACCAAACTTATACCATTTTTCAGGCTTCAACTTAAAAAAACTTTGTTTAAATTCTTTTTTTGATAAGTTTCCAACATAAACCCATTGCATTCCCATAAATGCATTCATTTCAGGATTGTTTTTAAGTAAATATGTTCCATATCCTTGATCTCTTTTAAAATTAAACCAAATTTCATTTTTATCTCCTTTAAACTTCTCCAACCTTATGTTTTCATATGTTCGTTTGTATATTTTACGGTCTCTATTATACTGAATTTTATTAACATTAGCATAAGTGGTATCTAAAAATCGCTCTTCAAAAAGTAATTTATCCATTTCTGAAAACATATTTAGTTTAAAAATTTTTGGATAATGTAAATACGCTTGTGAGAATATTTTTACTTTATCTTTTTCTATAGTTAATTCTCCATAGGTAAAAACTTTATCTTCTTTTTCAACCAAAGAATCAGGTATTACTTTTTCATCAATAAGCGTATCTTCTGGTAAGATTTCGTTATCTAACGGATTTGCAGAAAGATTTATGATTTTTGCACCTTCAAATTTATTTTTTAGCTTTTCCATTTCCTCTTTCGATAATTCTTCATCAATAACTAAGCTTAATAAATTTGGCAATTCAACGCTATTTATGTCGCCAAAAAAATCTTCAAAAACATTTCCTTCGAGCATTAAATTTTCTAAATTCAGTAATCCATTCAACTCATCTCCTATCGATGTAAGCACGTTTCCTTTTAAATCAAGCGTTACTAAGTTCGTGAGATCTTGTATTTGGGCAGGCATTGAATTGATGCCATTATTCCCCAAATAAAGATGCCTCAAAAAATCAACTTCTTTTATGTTATTGATAATTTTATCTAACTCTAAATTTGGATTATTCTCAATTCTTAATGTTTTTAATGTTGTTATTTTCTTAATAGATTTAGGTATATCATTTAACTGATTGTTATTAAAAGCAAGTTCTTTAAAATTAAAGTTATTTTCAAGCTGTTTAAAGAGATCTTTCAAATTAATTGAAGGTGAGTTCTCTATAGTTAGTTTTTCTAAATTTTGTATGCTTGAAATATTTAGAACTTTTTTACCTGAAAAACTGGTCAATTTCAACTCCTTTAAATTTGAAAATACAGAAATGTTTTTTAATGTATTTAAACAATTATCTTCTTCACAGTTTAAATTTAAAGATACAACCATATTAGGATTTTCATTAGCTTCCTTAATATTCATGTAAACCTCTTGTCCGAACATAGTAGTTGCTAAAGAAAAACACATTAAATAAAACAACACTCTCATAAGTTTTAATATTAATTCATGCAATTATAACTCAATATTTTAAAAAAGTTACAGTAAAAGACCAATCGCATCATAAAAAAAAGAAAAAAAACATATTTGCTACTCAAAAATCTTTCTCATAGGACAAATATAACTTTATTTTCAAAGATTCTTTTGAAATTAGAACCTATAAAATCCAGCAAGATTGTCAAGGATAAGTAAGCAACCAAAAAAAAAATTGAAAACTAAACACTTTTAATATCTATACTTTTTTTCAATCTTCCAAAATTATAAATGATTCCGAGTATATAAAAAGACATAAAAAATCAATCTTACAAAAAAAACTCTAATAGTATTTTTATAGTAACTTTGTTATCTAAATTTTTTGATTATGATAAAAACAATTCAAGGTGGTGTTGTTCACGGTGATACTGTTCAGGAAATATTTAAAATTGCCAAGGAGCGTAACTTTGCTTTACCAGCAGTAAATGTAACTGGCTCTAACACTGTTAACACAGTTTTGGAAACAGCCAAAGAAATAAATGCTCCTGTTATCATTCAATTTTCCAATGGTGGTTGTCATTTTAATGCAGGAAAAGGATTAAGCAACGAAAATCAACAAGCTGCAATTGCTGGTGGTATTGCTGGAGCAAAACATATACATGAACTAGCAAAAATTTATAATGTTCCTGTTATCTTACATACCGATCATTGTGCAAAAAACTTACTTCCTTGGATAGATGGTTTATTAGACGCTGGAGAAATATTTTATAAAGAAAATGGCAAACCACTTTATAGTTCTCACATGTTGGATTTATCTGAAGAACCTATAAAAGAAAATATTGAAATTTGCAAAAAATACCTTGAACGTATGAGTAAAATAGGTATGACATTAGAAATTGAGCTAGGAATTACTGGTGGTGAAGAAGATGGTGTTGATAATTCTAATGTTGACAACACGTTGCTATACACTCAACCCGAAGAAGTAGCGTTTGCTTATGAAGAACTTTCTAAAATAAGTAATAGATTTACTATTGCTGCGGCTTTTGGAAATGTTCATGGTGTTTATAAACCTGGAAATGTGAAACTCACTCCAGTTATCTTAAAAAATTCTCAAGATTATATCCAACAAAAATTCAATACAGGAGCAAATCCTGTTGACTTTGTTTTTCATGGTGGTTCAGGTTCAACTTTAGAAGAAATTAGAGAAGCCATTTCTTATGGTGTGATTAAAATGAATATCGATACTGATTTGCAATATGCTTTCACAGAAGGTGTAAGAGATTACTTTAAAGAAAAATCGGCTTACGTTCAATCACAAATTGGAAACCCAGAAGGTGATGAAAAACCAAACAAAAAATATTACGATCCAAGGGTTTGGTTACGAGAAGGTGAAAAAACTTTTAAAACCAGATTGATTCAAGCATTTAAAGACTTGAATAATGTTAATACTTTATAAATTTAGTATTGAAAAATAGTAACAGTATAACAATTAACAAATAACAAATAACTATTAACAATATATGGGCTGGTTTAAACGAATAAAAGAAGGGATAAGAACCCCAACAAAAGAGAAAAAAGAAACACCAGAAGGCTTGTGGTACAAATGTCCGAAGTGTAATCATGTGGTTGCACACGATGAGTTTGAGGAAAGACTTCATGTTTGTGTGTGCGGATTTCACGAAAAAATTGATTCTGCTACTTATTTTAAAATTTTATTTGATGACAATCAATTTGAAGAGCTAAACCCTAATTTAACATCTGCCGATCCTCTTGAATTTACGGATACAAAAAAATATACGGATAGATTAAAAGCTACTCAAAAAAATACCAACTTAAAAGATGCTATTCGAACTGCTGTTGGAAAAGTAGATAATCAAAATTTGGTAATTGCTTGTATGGATTTTGGTTTTATCGGTGGATCGATGGGTTCGGTTGTTGGAGAAAAAATTTCCAGGGCAATTGATTACGCTATTGCACATAAAATTCCTTTTTTAATAATTTCAAAATCTGGAGGAGCTAGAATGATGGAATCTGCTTATTCTTTAATGCAAATGGCAAAAACTTCTGCTAAACTTTCGGTATTGGCTAAAGCTAGAATCCCATATATTTCGCTATTAACAGACCCAACAACGGGTGGTGTTACTGCTTCTTTTGCTATGTTAGGTGATATTAATATTGCAGAACCAGGTGCTTTAATTGCATTTGCAGGTCCTCGTGTTGTTAAGGAAACTATTGGAAAAGAATTACCAAAAGGTTTTCAAACATCAGAATTTGTGCTTGAACATGGTTTCTTAGATTACATTGTTTCAAGAAGCGAATTGAAAGAAAAAATAGCTATTTCCTTGAAGTTTTTTAATAATTAAACTTTCTTTTATGTTGGAATAAATTCCAACCCAACAAAATATTCCGAGCCGATGGCTCTATAATAAAGAAGAAATTGGACAACATAGAATACTCTACTTAAACCTTATTCCTAATAAAGTAACATCATCTGTATAAGGAACTTCACCTTTAAAAACTTTCAGATTATCCAATACCTGTTCTAACAATGTACTTATTTTATTGTCCTTGTGTTCTACAAGTATTTTAGTCAGTTTATTTATTCCAAACTCAATTTCTTTATTATTTGTTTGTTCGGTTATTCCATCTGTATAACATAATAGAATAGATGATTCATCAATTAATATTCTCCCTTTTTTCACAATAGGAAGTTCTTCAAACATACCTAAAATTGTAGAGCCATCTTTTAAAAGTTTTGTTTTATTATCGGATAAAAGAATTGGAGGATTATGCCCAGCATTAACATACACGAGCTCTTTGGTTTTACAGTTGTATCTACCAATAAAAGCAGTTATAAATTTTTCAGTTTTTGCAGTTGCTAAAATTGAGCTATTTAATTCATTAACTAACGTAATTAAAGAAGATGTTCTTTTAACTAAAACTCTTAATGTAGCCTGAAAATTAGACATGAGAAGTGCAGCGGAAACACCTTTTCCAGAAACATCTGCAATGCAAAAAACAACTTCTTCTTTGTTTAAAGGTATGAAATCATAATAATCTCCCCCAACCAATTGATTGGAAATATAATTTGCAGCAACTTCTATGTGTTTATTATTGGGTAAGTTGCTAGGAAAAAGTAAGGCTTGCATTTCCGAAGCCAATTCCATTTCCTTTTTAATTGTTACCTGTTGTATATTTTCTTTGTACAATCTTTTGTTTTCAATAGCAACTGCAATAACATTTGTGAGTGTTTGAATAAATGCTAAGTGTTTAATTATTGGACTAACTTCAATGCTTTCTCCATCAAAATCAGCTAATAATAAATATGCTATTGGGCTACGTTTATGAAAAACAGGAACAACAACATCAAAATCCTTCAAACGCTCATTGCTGCTTGAGTTAATAAAAGTAATTTCTTGAATGGGAAGTAAATCCTGTTCAACATTAATAAAATCATAAGCAGCTCCTTCACTCAACTCTTGATACCATTTCTCTCCATCAAAACTATAGAGTAGAATTTTACCGATATTTAATTGATTAATTAAAACATCTTTATAAATGGCTGTTAACTCTTGTTTTGGTAAATTATTATTGATGCTTTTGGTAACTTGCAAAAGTGTGTTCAGCTTAAACTTTCCTTGCTGAATACGTTTATTTTTATTTACGATATTTTTAGACAAAATACAATTTTAAACCGCTAAGGTACTATTTTTTAACATAAAAAAAACCTCCGTCAAAAGTCGAATTTTTTTTGTTATTCAATTGAAAATTTAGAACCTTGTTGAGAAGCCTAACCCAATATAAAAATTTGCTCTTTTAATTTTATACTCATTATCTATATCACCATCAAAAGAACCTGACAAACTACTACCAGCAAAGCCTATATCAGCAGACATACCATACTTACTACTGCTACCAAAATACAAATTAATGCCAGTTGTAAGTCCATAATTTAATCCTGATGCATCTCCCTTTAAATCAGGGTTATAATCAATAGTTTTAGTACTACCTGTTGTATATCCAAAACTAGGTGCTATATTCAAATTGAACTTATCCTTGTTAATTAAATAAATCTTACCTTCAAATCCAAAGGAAAAAGTAGAAACAGACATATCAAAACTGTCTTCAAAATCATTTTTGGAAACACTAAAAACACCTACATCTTTTCGAAGTAGAATACCTGCACTAAATGACTTACTAATCCCATATTGACCTCTAATATTAAAATTACCTGCGACTCCTACTCCATTTTGGGTTTCTGAATTCTTTAAATTAAGGTTAGTAAATTCAACAGAAGCCCATCCTAAAGCTATTCCTCCACCAAGTCCAGCTTGAATAATTCCTGCTCTGTTAGATTGTCCAAATGCAAATGTAGTTGCCAATAATATTATTAAACCTAGTAGTAATTTTTTCATGTTTTTAAATTTTTGTTAATCTATTTTTTAGCAATAATAATAAACAAAATTCAAACAAAAAAATTATTTTATCAACGTCATTTCATCAATTAAGTGTTTTGCTCCAGCATATTTATCAATGATAAATAAGGTGTAACGAATATCTACAGAGATAGTTCGCTGTATGTTTGGTTCAAAATAAATATCACCACTCATCGCTTCCCAATTTCCGTCAAAGGCTGTACCGATTAAATGTCCTTTTGCATTAATAACAGGACTCCCAGAATTTCCACCAGTAATATCATTATTAGAAATAAATCCTACAGGAAGCTTTCCTTCTTTGGTAGCATATTGTCCGTAATCTTTCTTTTCATACAACTCTTTTAATTTTGCAGGGATATAAAACTCGTGGTTTTTATTGTTTGTTTTCACTTCTTTCTCCATAACGCCTTCAAGTGTAGTAACAAAATTATAATTCACAGCATCGGCAGGCTTATATGATAATATATTTCCATAAGTAACTCTCATAGTAGAATTTGCATCTGATGCATAAATCTTATCTGCATTCATTTGTTTTAAACCATCTACAAATAATCGCATACCTTTATTCATATTTTCATCAGCTGCTCTTTGTGGTGTTACAATTCGTTGAATATAAATATCAATTAATTCATTCATTAGATTATAAATAGGATCTTTCTGTAATGTTTTCACAGAAAACTTATTTAAAAATACAGTTAGTTTATCTTGAGAAGAAAATGGAGATTTTGACATATAATCTGCTGCAAATTTTTTAAAATCTTTTTTGTATTTTTTTGCAATTGAAGTTAATGTTGCAGGGTGAAACTCAGCATCCAAATTTGTGTAAAATAAATGCAACATTTCTGCTAACAGATGTTCATCAATTTCAGCATTGTAATCTTTAAAGATGGCAGGCAAATCTTCTAAAATACTTTTTTTAGCATCCTCAATTTTTTGCTTGTCGTTAGCTGTTATTGCCGCTTGCATTTTAGATCTAAAGGCAAAATTTCCCATAACTAATCCAAAAATATCAGGCCCCTGAAAAACGGCTTCTTGAAAATATACATTAGGCAATGTATATTTTGCTGTATTTTTATAAGCTTCTTCAATTAGTTGTAATGCATTACCGTAAGTTGCTTTTCTTTCCTCATTGGCATTAGCCCATATCGAAAATTTTTTCTCTATTTCTTCTTTTTTATCTTGCACTTTATTTTTAACCAACTGATGACTTTGACCTTGAAAATACTTCCAATAATTACTAGTTCGAGCATATTTGGAAGCATATTGGATTCTAACTTTTTGGTCTTTTTCCATTCCAACATCCATGATATCCAATTTTGTTCTTCTTATCATTACTCTAGCCGGTTGATCAACATTAACAGCTTCTTTAACGCCAAAAGAAGTTAAATACCTGTCCGTGCTACCTGGGTAACCCATTACCATTGCGTAATCTCCTTCACTAACACCTTCTAAAGATACAGGTAAGTGATGTTTGGGTTGGTAAGGTTTGTTGTCTTTAGCATAAGCTGCTGGGTTATTATCTTTATCTGCATATATCCTAAACATACTAAAATCGCCTGTATGCCTTGGCCACATCCAATTATCCGTGTCACCACCAAATTTTCCTATTGAGCTTGGAGGTGCTCCTACCATACGAACATCATTAAATATATTGTATTTAAACATGTAATATTCATTTCCATAATAAAAGGATTTAATCTGTACTTTATAGTTATCTTCTGTCTTTCCTTCCATTTCTTTTCCTGAAAGTTCTTTTATTGCTTTCCGTATAGTTGCAGTTCTCTCTTCCTCTGTCATTTCTTTAGTAACGTCTTTTAGGATAATTGATGTTACATCATCCATTCTATCTAGAAACCATACACTAAAATCAACAGGTATTTCTTGTTCTTTGGTCATTGCCCAAAAGCCATCTGTTAAATAATCGTGTTCTGTAGTACTATTTTCTTGAATAGCACCAAAACCACAGTGATGATTGGTTAACATTAATCCTTGATTTGAAATAATTTCACCTGTACAAAAACCGCCTCCTAGTGCAACAACAGCATCTTTAAGAGAGGAGTTATTTACGCTATAAATCTCTTCAGCAGTAAGTTGCAAACCACATTTTTGCATATCCACATAATTCAGTCGTTGAATTAACATTGGAAGCCACATTCCTTCATCCGCTTTTACTTGAAAAGTGGTTGCAAATACTAATAGTATTATAATTATTTTTTTCATTTTAAAATGTTTATATATTAAGACATCAGAGAAGTTAAATAACTTCTCTGTTTAATTATTGAAATAAAATTTTTAAACTTTTACTCGTTCAGAATAGGATCCGTCAACAGTACTGATTTTGATAAAGTCTCCAATATTTATAAATAATGGAACCCTAACTTCTGCTCCTGTTTCAACAGTTGCTGGTTTAAAAGCATTAGTGGCTGTGTTTCCTTTTTCACCAGGTTCAGTGTAAGTTACTTGGAGTACTATAGAAGCTGGCAATTCACACAAAAGTGCTTTCTCTTCATCTGCATCAAAAACAATTTCTACTAAATCGCCTTCTTTTAAAAATTGAGGTGCATTTATTAAATTTTCATCAATAAAAGTTTGTTCATACGTATCTTGATTCATAAAATGATAAGCATCTCCTTCTTTATAAAGGTATTGATATTTCCTTCTTTCTACGCGAACCGTCTCAATTCTATGTCCTGCTGAAAAAGTGTTATCTATAACTTTTCCATTAGTTAAACTTTTGAGTTTTGTTCTAACAAATGCTGGTCCTTTACCAGGTTTTACGTGCAAAAATTCAACAACTGTATAAATACCATTATTGAATTTCATACATAATCCATTTTTAATGTCGTTTGATGTTGCCATATATTTTATTTTCAGTTAAAAGGTTGTAAAGATAAAAGTTGTTGGTTATTGGTTATTGGTTATTAGTTTGAATTAGTATTTTTTCACAATTCACAATTCACATTTATACCTTCTTTAAACTAGTGGTCCTCTGATAATTCCCTTTGTTGATTCTTTAATAAAGTTAAGAATGATATCTTTTTCTTTTGATTTTGGTGCTTCTTGTTCTATCACACTAACAGCGTTTGTAACATTCAGTCCTCGAACATATAATGAACGATAAATGTCTTCAATTTGAAGTATCGTTTCGGTTGAAAAACCTCTTCTTCTCAACCCAACTGAGTTAACTCCTGCATAGGTCAAAGGGTCTCTGGCGGCTTTTACATAAGGAGGGATATTTTTTCGTGCATTAACACCTGAAGCGATAAAAGCATGCTCTCCAATATGAACAAATTGTTGAACTCCAGCAACACCTTCTATAATTACAAAGTCACCTAACACAACGTGTCCAGCAAGGTTAACACAGTTGGCTAAAATACAGTTGTTTCCAACAATACAATCGTGAGCAACATGCACATAAGCCATTAATAAACAATCTTTCCCAACAACAGTTTTATTTCTGTCTTTGGTTCCTCTGTTTATGGTAACACATTCTCTAATAATAGTACCATCACCAATTTCGGCAGTAGTATCTTCATTGTCGAATTTCAAATCTTGTGGAATAGCTGAAATTACGGCACCAGGGAATATTTTGCAGTTTTTTCCAATTCTTGCTCCTCCAAAAATAGTTACATTTGATCCTACCCATGTTCCTTCACCTATTTCAACATCTTCGTAAATGGTTGTGAACGATTCTATTATTACATTATCTGCTATTTTAGCGTTTGGATGAATGTTTGTTAACGGATATTTTTCCATTTATTAATTTATCAATCGTTTCTATAAAATTTCTGCGAAGATAATATTTTTTTATTGATGTAGGGATTGTGGAATTTTTTCTTCTACTACTTCTCTTACCAATTGAGCCATCATTTCTGCTTCTATAACCATTTGCCCATTTACATAACCTTTTCCTTCCATGTGAACTATTCCTCTCCTAATAGGAGTAATTAGTTCCAATTTAAAAACAAGTGTGTCTCCTGGAATCACTTTCTTTTTAAATTTAACTTTGTCTATTTTTATAAAATAAGTTATATAATTTTCTGGATCAGGTAGAGAGCTTAATGCAAGAATTCCTCCTACTTGAGCCATCGCTTCAACTTGAAGTACCCCTGGCATAATAGGATTATTGGGGAAATGACCTGTAAATTGTGGTTCATTTAATGTAATATTTTTTACTCCTACAATACTTGTTTCATCCATTTCAATAATCTTATCTACCAATAAAAATGGATATCGATGAGGTAATAATTTACTTATTTGATTGATGTCATATAAGGGTTCTTTTGTTAAATCAAAACTCACTTCGCCCTTCTGTTGCTTTTTAATTTCTTGCTTAATCATTTTAGCAAAATCTGTATTTCCTTTATGACCTGGTCGAGCAGCTAAAATATGTCCTTTAATTGGTCTTCCAACTAATGCTAAATCTCCTATAATATCTAATAATTTATGTCTTGCTGGTTCGTTTTGAAAATATAGGGTTAAGTTATTTAACACTCCTGCTTTATCCACTTTAATATGTGGTTTCCCCAATAAATCGGCTATTTCATTTAATTTTTCCTGTGGCAAAGGGGTATCCACCAATACGATTGCATTATCTAAATCACCACCTTTTATTAATCCATTTCTGGCTAACACTTCTAATTCTCTTAAAAAAACAAATGTTCTACATTTTGAAATTTCTTCCACAAATTCTCCAGAGTGATACATGTGTGCATGCTGAGTTCCTAAAATTACAGAATTATAATCAACCATAACGGTTAACCGAAATTCATCTTGAGGAACTAGAAGCATTTCCGTTTGTCTTTCAGCATCTTCATAAGTTAAATTATTTGTTACTACAAAATATTCCTTATCTGCGTTTTGCTCTACTATTCCAACTTGTTGAATAGCAGCTACAAATGGATATGCACTCCCATCCATAATAGGAATCTCTGGTCCGTCTAAATCAATAAGTGCATTATCTATTTCTAAACCAAAAAGTGCTGCTAAAATATGTTCCGTGGTGTGTACTTTAACTCCATTTATTCCTAAAGTGGTACTTCTTGATGTTTCAACTACCAAATTTGCATCAGCATTTATTACTGGTTGTCCTTCCACATCAACTCTTCTGAATTTAAACCCATGATTCTCTGGTGCTGGATGTACTGTAAGTGTAGCTTTTGCTCCTGTATGTAATCCTACTCCAACAACAGAAAATGAGTTTTTTAGTGTTTGTTGTTTTGCCATATTTTTATTATTGAGTTTGTAAAGTTGGAAGTCAGAAGTTGGAAGTCAGAAGTTTATAAAGTTTGCTAACCGCTAACACCTAACTACTAATCTTTATTTTTCTTTTTCTAATTTATCTAATCGTTCAAGTATTTCGGGCAATTTTTTAAATCCTACATAAGCCCGTTTATAATCTCCTATATAAAATGCAGGAGAACCCTGCACCACTAATCCTTCTTGTTTAATATTTGCACCTATACCAGATTGAGCTGCTATTTTAACTCCGTCAGCTATTGTTAAATGTCCTGCAACTCCCACTTGACCTCCCATCATACAATTTTTTCCAATTTTTGCTGATCCAGCTATTCCAACTTGCCCTGCAATTGCTGAGTTTTCTCCAATTACTACATTATGTGCTATGTGTACTAAATTATCAAGCTTAACGCCTTTTTTAATAACTGTTGAACCCATTGTAGCTCTATCAATTACTGTGTTTCCTCCTATTTCTACATCGTCTTCAATAACTACGTTACCTATTTGAGGAATTTTATTATAAACATTATTTCCATCTGGCACAAAACCAAAACCATCTGATCCTATTACTACACCTGCATGGAAAATACAATTTTTGCCCACAACAGTTTCATCCATCAACTTAACTCCAGCAAAAAAAGTGCTATTATCTCCTATTGTTGTGTTGTCTCCAATATAGGAGTTGGGATAAATTTTAACATTATTCCCAATTTTCACATTTTCTCCAATATAAGCAAATGCTCCTACGTAACAATTCTCTCCTAATTTTGCTGTTTCAGCAATAAATGATGGTTGTTCTATTCCTGTTTTGTTATTTTTGAATTGACTGTACGTATCTAATAACTTTGTGAAACACTCATAAGCATTTTCTACTTTAATAAGCGTGCAGGTTTCTTTAACAGGTTTGCCTGGAGTAAAATCTTTATTAATAATTACTATTGAGGCATCGGTTGAATAAAGATGTGATTCGTAGGCTAAATTTGCTAAAAAAGAAACTGCATTTGCTTCTCCATCTTCAATTTTACATAACTTATTTACGGTAACATCTGGATTACCCACTATTTCTCCGTTAAGTATGCCTGCTATTTGTTGTGCTGAAAATTCCATAAAAGCCAAAAGTAAGGGTTTCATCAGAATTTTACTAATTTTTATTTATAAGATTTTAAAAAAATTAGTAATTACTCTGTAATTCGTGTTTTAAATTAATGAACATCTTTCCTAATTAGAGTTTGTCCATAAAGTCGAGACTTTGTCCAGAATGTTCGAGTTCGAGGTTTCTAAAATCTAAAAATCAGGAGCCCCGAATCTATCGGGATGACTGGTTTGAAGATTGAGAATAACGAAGATATCGGACATTATGGACAAACTCTAATCAATGGATAGGTACTCCATTAGCATCAGTGGTGAGTGCCAAACTCATAAAATCAAAAAAAAGACGCATATTTTTAAAAGATGCATTCATTTTGTTTATTATATCTGAATCCAACACTTCTTCATCTGTAAATTTTTGAATGAGAATAAACTGTTTATAACGCAATAAATCAACTGCACTATGTTCTTTATCAAATCCTTTTGGACACATTTTTAGTTGATCTCCTTCAAAAGTAAGTTTTCCTATTTTGTTTTTTAAGATGTTTCTAAATTCATCTTCGTAATTGGCAATTTCTTGTCGAATACGCAATAAATCTTCTTTTTCTGGATTCCAAAAACCTCCTGCAACAAAGCTATTACCTTGTTCTAAATGAAAATAATAACCACCTCTGAGTTGTTTGGTTGCTCTTGTAAAACTGCCCGACCACCAAGTTTTGTAAGGCGATTTTTCTTTAGAAAACCTCACATCTCTGTAAATTCTAAAAAGACTTTTTTTTCCAGAAATAGTTTCAATAGTATCGTGTTTTTTTGTTTCTTCTAATAATTTATCTGCAAAAACAACAACATGAGCAAGTTCTGCTTCATAATCAGCCTTGTTAGCTTGAAACCAATCTCTGTTGTTGTTTTCTTTTAAGAGATTTAAAAACTGAAAAATTGAAGGTTGAAGTTGTATCACTATTAAAAAAATTAAGAAAGTTTGGCTAAAGCGGTATCCAACTGTGAAAACAATGCTTTAATTTCATTTGAACGTGCTGTTCCAACGGATAATCTATACCAAGGTGAGTTTGTTGATGTTCCGAAAGCATAAAATGGAACGATTGCTAATTTTGCTTCGTTCAGTAAATAAGCTGTTACATCAGCTGTAGTAGCTAATAAATTACCTTCGGCTGTGGTTTTTCCAATTAAATCAAATTTAACTGTTAAATAAATAGCTGCTTGTGGCGGAATGGCATCAACATCATAGCCTTTAGCTTTTAAGATTTGCATTCCTTCATAAAAACGGACTAATCTTTTATTAATTCTATTTTTAAATGTTACTAAATAGGCATTAACAGCAACATCGTTTTTTAAGAATTTTGCGGTAGCTTCTTGTTCTGCTTTGGGCGACCAAGCCCCAACATGACTTAAAATTGCACGCATTTTGTCCATCACTTTTTGTGGTCCAAATGCCCATCCTACTCTAACACCTGTTGCTGCAAACGATTTTGAAATTCCATCAATATATATGGTATAATTTCGCATTTCAGGGAATAAAGAAACAGGGTCAAAGTGTTTTGTTTCTCCATGCGTTAACACCCAATATATTTGATCAAATAACAAATAAAGTGGTTTTTCACTTGCTCCTCTTTTTTTATTTTCTTCTAAAATAAGTTCACAAATTTCGCTCAATCCTTCTTTAGTAAAGGTAGTTCCCGTTGGATTTAACGGAGAGCAAAGTGCAATTAAGTTAGCTTCCGAAATAAATGGTTTCAACTCAGCAGCTGTTGGCATGAAATCATTTTCTGGTTTTGTTTCTACTACCATTTGTTGTGCAGAAGATAAATGACAATAATGATTGTTATTCCATGATGGAACGGGGAAAAGCACTTTGTCCTTAGCATCAATAATGGTTTGATAAACTGCATAAATCAAAGGGCGAGCTCCACCAGAAATTAAAATAGCATTTGCGTCATAGGTTAACCCTTGCTTTTCTTTTAAAAATCGAGCAACCTCCTTTCGCAAAGGCTCAACTCCATTTGCAGCAGGATAGTTTGTTTCTCCATCATTATAGGCTTGGATAATTTCATTTTTTAGTTCTGTGGGAATGGGGAAAATTTTAGGGTCAAAATCTCCTATTGTTAAATTGTAAATTTTTTCTCCTTGAGCAATTTTTTCTTTTACTTCTCCAGCTAATTTAATTATTTCTGAACCAATTAGATTTTCTGCCATAACAGATACTTGTTGGTTTTTTGCTGCTTGTCTTAAAGTTTGTTCCATATTTTTACAGATTACATATTCTCACATCAATTTGTTTCCCGCATCCCGATAAATATCTGGACGCAGATTACCGCAGATTTTCATTCTCATATTTACACATTTGCTAAACTAATATCAAACTGAACCAAATTTATAAATTTATGAACTCGTTCTTCCAACTCAGTATTTGTTAAATGCTCTATTCGTTCTGTTCCAAATTTTTCTACACAAAAAGAAGCCATAGCAGAACCATAAATTACTGCTCTTTTCATATTGTTAAAAGAAATATCGCCTGTTTCAGCTAAATAACCAATAAAACCACCTGCAAAAGTATCTCCCGCACCTGTTGGGTCAAAAACATCTTCTAATGGTAAGGCCGGTGCAAAAAACACATTTTCTCTATCAAACAATAAAGCTCCATGTTCTCCCTTTTTTATGATTAAATATTGAGGTCCTAATGCTAATATTTTTTGAGCCGCTTTTACTAATGAATACTCTCCTGAAAGTTGACGAGCTTCTTCATCATTAATAGATAACACATCAACCATAGAAATAGTGCTTTTTAATTCATCCAACGCAATGTCCATCCAAAAGTTCATAGTATCCATTACAATTAATTTCGGACGTTTATGTAAGCCGTTAATCACTTTCTTTTGAATAGCTGGAGCTAAATTTCCTAACATCAAAAAATCACAACCTTGATAGTTGGCAGGAATTTTTGGGTCAAATGTTTCTAATACATTTAGCTCTGTAGCTAATGTATCTCTTGTGTTCATATCATTATGATATTTACCCGACCAAAAAAATGTTTTTTCATTTTCTCTGATTTCCAATCCTTCTAAATCAACATTATGATTTTCTAACATTTCCATTGCTTCTTTAGGAAAATCTCCTCCTACAACAGAAACGATATTGGTTTTTTTAACAAAATTTGAAGCAGATAAGCTAATAAAGGTAGCAGCACCTCCAACTATTTTATCTGTTTTCCCGAAAGGGGTTTCAATTGCATCAAAAGCAACTGTTCCTATAACTAATAAACTCATTTTTTTATATTTTAAATTTAGAAGGTAAAATTAATGTATTAAAGTTGAAGTTTAGAAGAATTTTAATAGCAAATTCAGAAGCAAAACTAAAATTGATTTTTGTTATTTATAATCACCTCAAGCTAAAAAAATCTTTAACTTGAATTAGCCCTTTAAAATCTTTATCTAGCAATTGTCTTATTCTTTTGAAATTTTTTAGCTCTAAAGAATTTATAAACACACTTGTCTCATCGTTAAATAGTATATTTATTTGAGTATGATTAGGTAAATTTTGAGCGGATATGTTTTCAATAATTTCAATTTTCTTAACATTTTTTTTTTCAAACCTTTTTTCTTTGTATAAAAATGGATACTTTATAATCCAAGCACTATTTTTATATTCAATTATTTTCAGATACTTAAATGCAAAAAAAGGTAACCCTATAAAAAAGAAAACAACTAATACTGTCATCCATACCAATACTTTTTGTTGTTCATCTGTTTTTCCTTCAAAACCTTGAAATAAAAATACTATTAAACCTGTTCCAAAAATAATAATACTTGGCAGAAGATATTTAAGATATGGTCTTGTTGTAAATATCATAAGCTGTTAGCAGCTGGGCTTTCTTCTAACTCTTCAAATTCATAATCTGGTTTAGCAACAAAAAGATCTCCTTCAACTGATTCAAGTTTGTTTTTTGTTGCCTTAATTGCGAAGACTGACTGATCAATTCCAATCCATTTTCTGCCATTAGTTTGAGCAGATTTTAAAGTTGTTCCTGAGCCACAGAAACAGTCAAGGACAATACTGTTTTCACTTGAAGAAGTACGAATTATTAAATCCAACAAATCAGGATTTTTCTCTGTTGGATAAGTTGGATATTGTGGGTCTTTAAATTCCCAAATATCTTGAACTCTTTTACCTTCTCTTTCGTCTGCGAAAATTATTTTTCTAGGATTTCCAGTTGAAGACCATTCTATTAATCCATCTTTATCCCATTGTGCTAATGTTTCGACATCTGTTCTCCAATGTCTTCCTTTGGGTGGTAAAACACCTTTAAAAGGCTTATTTGATTTGCCGTTTTCTGTCTCGCCTGGTGCGTGAATAGGTACGGTTGTATATCTTCTTCCTTGCTTATCCATTTTAGGAAAAAGTTTTTCAAAATCTTTTTCTGTATATTTTTCTCTTGGTTCGTTCCAAATTGGATTACTAGATTTTGTGTAAAAAAGAATTAAATCTTTTAGATTTCCATAACCTAGTCTGTTGAAATTTTTTGGATTACATTTTATTCTTGTAATATCATTTCTGAAATTTTCTATTCCGAAAACTTCATCCATTACTATTTTAACATAATGACCTATTTTATAGTCAATATGTAAATAGATGGAACCTTGTTCAGACATCAATTCTTTTAATAAAATCAGCCTTTGTCTAATAAAATCCAAAAAGTCGTTACCTAACAATTTGTCTGAATAAGCGACATCTCCATTTCTTGAATTACTGATTGTTGATGCTCTTCCGTTTGTAATTGTAAAGTTCCCACCCGTTGCAAAAGGTGGGTCAATATAAACCAAATCAATCTTACCTTTTAAATCTCTTTCGTTCAGCAAATAATTCAATCCTTTAATATTATCAGATTTTATAAGTAAGTTTTTCATTTGATTAAATTTATTCACAAAGATTTTATTATGTTCATGATTTTCGTTTTATTACAATTGATAAAGAAACTCCCTTAATACAAGAGCACTCATTATGTTGTAATCTTTGTAGGTCTCCGTAATTGACTTATACATTTTATTTTTCCCTTCAATAAATAAAACACCGTCAAGAATGGCAATTTTCACAGCTTTTACACCTTTTGCTTGAATGGTGCTAATTGCATCATTGAATTGAGCATTTTGGTGTCCACCAAAGTCGGTTAAAAATTTAGCTTCACCAATTACAAATTGATTGTTAAATCGACCAACAAAATCTAATCCTTTGTTGTGATTATAGCCCAAATAATCTTTTGCAAAGTTCATCATTGCATTATCCCCCGCATCTAAAATTGCGTCTTTGTCATTGATCAAAAATTCTTCCAAAGAAACTGGTTCTATTCCTAGAGATTTTCTTTTTAGCCAATCGCGAAACATAGGACCAATTTGTCTATTTGTTTCCTTAGGTTCACTGCATCTCTCAAAAATCTTATCAAGTCCCATTTCATAAAGTCGCCCACAGATTCGATTTATCGTTCTTGGATTTCTGTCAATGGCAGAACCATCTCTTTTTAGATAGGCAATGTAACTGTCTTTTATAGGAAACAGGTCAAACTTCAATAGTTGCCTTATCAATAAATCATTATCTTTCTTATTGAATGATTTTTCAACTTCTGCCCAAATATTCTCATCAATTCCCCTTATTCCTTCTGGAATGGTAGGGTAAACTTGAAACAAGTCGTCTAAATAAGACCTTTGATTTGCGTATTCTATACTTAATTTTGTCCATTTATTCATATTACAAAGGTAGTTATTTTTGCAGTATTTTTGTTTTGACTTTGCAGGTAAGTTTCACTTAAAAATCAACTTCGCCAATTCCTTGTCGAAGAATTTCTAGTGTTTCTCCTGTGCAATCTATTACTGTTGATGCTTCGTTGTTTCCATAGCCTCCATCTATTACTAAATCCACCTGTCCGTCATAACGCTCGTGAATTAACTCTGGGTCGGTAGTGTATTCCAAAATTTCATCATCATCGCGCACAGAAGTGGACAACATAGGATTTCCTAATTGATTCACAATTGTTCGGGCAATGTTGTTATCCGGCACACGAATACCTATGGTTTGTTTTTTAGACTGAAACAACTTTGGAATATTTTTATTGGCATTTAAAATAAAGGTATAAGGACCAGGTAGGGCTCTTTTCATCATTTTATAAAGGTTAGTTCCAAACTGAACGGTGTATTCTGAAATATTGCTCAAATCATAGCATATTAACGAAAAATTGGCTTCTTCTAATTTTATTCCTTTGAGTTGTGCCATTTTTTCTGCTGCTCTTCTGTTCGTCATATCACAACCTATTGCATAAACCGAATCGGTAGGATAAACAATTAAACCACCTTTTTTTAATACCTCAACTGCTTGTTGTATTCTTTTTTCGTCAGGATTTTCTGGGTAAATTTTTATTAGCATTGATTTTATAGATTAGAGATTAGCCATTAGTCATTAGACATTAGAGATTAGACATTAGAGATTCTTTCACTTCATCCCGTCCCGATTCCGATAGCTATCGGAACTATCAGGAGCTTTCGGGATTTCGTTCAGAATGACGTTAGCTACTAACTACTAACACCTAACTACTAACACCTTACTTATTCCCCTTAGCGTGGTCGGCTAAAAACTGAGCCAATCCACTATCTGTTAGCGGATGTTTCAATAGTCCCATAATTGCACTCAATGGACTGGTAACAACATCTGCTCCTATTTGAGCACATTGCAAAATATGCATGGTATGTCGAACAGAAGCCGCTAATATTTCTGTTTCGTAACCATAATTATCATAAATCAATCGAATTTCTGCAATTAAATGAATTCCATTGGTTGAAATATCATCTAATCTTCCAACAAAAGGTGAAACATAAGTAGCACCTGCTTTTGCTGCTAACAATGCCTGACCTGCCGAAAATATGAGTGTGCAGTTCGTTCTTATTCCTTTAGAAGAAAAATATTTAATGGCTTTTATGCCTTCTTTTGTTGCAGGTACTTTAACAACAATTTGAGGATGCAGCGATGCTAAAAACTCTCCTTCTTTTATCATACCTTCAAAGTCGGTTGCAATTACTTCAGCACTCACATCTCCATCCACAATATCACAGATGGATTTATAATGTTTCATAATATTATCATATCCTGTTATTCCTTCTTTTGCCATTAAGGATGGGTTTGTTGTTACACCATCCAAAACACCTAAATCTTGTGCTTCTTTAATTTGGTCTAAGTTTGCTGTGTCTATAAAAAATTTCATATTGTTTATTGTTTAGTTTAAAGTTCTCAAGTTATTTTTTTATTTTTTCACACACCCCTACCCCTGCTACCCTCAATCCCTAAAGAGGAGTACCTGCGTAGGCTCCCTCTAGGGATTAAGGGTGTGTGTGGGCTTTAAATTTCTAAAAGTTTTTTACATTCTACCTCAATTATATTCTTTACATCAACACTATTTTTTAAAACTTCTTCATTACTAAACCTAATAACTGTAATTCCATAGTTTTTTAATTCGTCAGTTCGGTTTTGGTCATAATCTTTATTGTCTTCGGTATCATGTATTCCTCCATCTACTTCTATAACCAATTTAATAGCATGACAATAAAAGTCAGCAATAAAAATATTAATTGGATGCTGCAGTTTAAAACGCAAGCCCAGCATTTGATTCTTTTTTAAAATATCCCATAAAGCTATCTCTGCTATTGTTGGATTTTCCCTCAACACTTTTGCTCTCTCAAAAATAATCGGTTTTGCTCCGTAAAACATTGTTCTTTCTACTGTGTTGCTATATTTTATCATCGTTTATTTAATTAACTTATACTTTCGTTATGTTGCCATCGCATTTCCTACGCTACCCCCAACCCCTAAAGGGGAGAGCCTACGCTACCACTACTACCAAGTGGGCAGGTCTCCTTTAGGGATTAAGGGTGAGCGAAGGTTTTCAAATTTTTCACATCAGCACCAATTCTTTCAATGCTGTTTTAAATCGTTCTTTGGGCATAAAGTTTTGTTCTAATTCTCCTATAAAAGGAACAGGTGTATCGATACTTGCTACTCTTTTAACAGGAGCATCTAAATACTCAAAACAATTTTCTGTAATCAGAGCACTTAATTCGCCTCCAATTCCGTTGAACATGGTAGCTTCGTGTAAAATTAGTGCTTTATTCGTCTTTTTTACTGAATTAAAAATAGTTTCTGTATCCAAAGGTACTAAAGTTCTTAAATCTATTAAATCGGCTGAAATTTCTGGACTTTCGTTTAAGGTTTCCAATGCCCAATGCACACCCATTCCGTAAGTTACAATAGTTACTTGTTCACCTTCTCTCACTAAACTTGCTTTTCCAAAAGGAATGGTATAGTAATCGTCTGGAATTTCTTGTGAGATGCTTCTGTACAACCCTTTATGCTCAAAATACATTACTGGATTTGGGTCTTCAAAAGCAGTATTTAACAAGCCTTTAGCATCATAAGGAAAAGCTGGATAAACTATTTTTAATCCTGGCACTTGCGTAAACCAAGCTTCATTGCTTTGCGAATGAAAAGGACCTGCAGCCATACCTCCTCCGGTGGGCATACGTACCACTACATCGGCATGTTGTTGCCAACGATAATGTGTTTTTGCTAAATTGTTGCAAATTTGCGTCATACCTTCACTCACAAAATCGGCAAACTGCATTTCTACCATTGCTTTTTGTCCGTTTATGGAAAGTCCCAAACCAGCTCCTAAAATTGCTGATTCGCAAAGAGGCGTATTCCGAACCCTATCTTTTCCAAAAAGGGCAACAAAACCATCAGTAATCTTAAAAACACCACCATAATCCGCTATGTCTTGTCCCATCAACACCAAGTTTTGATGTTTTTCCATACTTTGTCTTAATCCATCTGAAATAGCATCAATCAACCGTTTTTCCGATTTTTTTTCGGAAGTAGGTTTTGTTTCTGAAAAAGCAAAAGGAGCATACACATCGTTTAACTCTGTTTGCATATCTGCAATAATTTTTGGTTCATTAAATGCTTTTTCCCATTCGGAATTTATTTCAGCTTTAATTTCTGCTTTACTAATTTCAATTTTAGCATCATCCAACACTTTTTCTTCTACTAAATAGTTTTCATAATTGACCACAGGATCTTTTTGCTGCCACTCGGTCACTAATTCCTGAGGAACATATTTTGTTCCTGAGGCTTCTTCGTGTCCACGCATTCTGAATGTAAGGGCTTCCACTAAAACAGGTCTTGGTTTTTTACGAATGGATTCAGCGATTTGACTAATTTTATGATACACCTCTAATACATTATTCCCATCAATTAATTCGGTTTCAATTCCATAGCCAATTCCTTTGTCCACAAAGTTTTTGCAAATAAATTGTTCACTTGATGGTGTAGATAATCCATATCCATTATTTTCCACTAAAAAAATTACGGGTAGTTGCCATACGGCAGCCGTATTAATTGCTTCATGAAAATCTCCTTCGCTAGCACCACCATCACCCGTAAAAACCAAAGTTGCTTTTTCTTCATTATTAAGTTTTTTACCTAAAGCAATTCCATCAGCAACGCCCATTTGTGGACCAAGATGAGAAATCATTCCTACAATTTTAAATTCTTGTGTTCCAAAATGAAATGAACGATCTCTACCTTTTGTAAACCCATTCATTTTCCCTTGAAATTGAGAAAACAAACGGTTCAAAGGTATATCTCGACCTGTAAAAACACCCAAATTTCGATGCATAGGTAAAATGTATTCATCTTTATTGAGAGCTAAAGTTGCTCCTACAGAAATTGCCTCTTGCCCTATTCCTGAAAACCATTTAGAAATTCTACCCTGACGTAATAAAATCAGCATTTTTTCCTCTATCAAACGAGGTATTAAAAGTGCTTTATAAAGCTGAATTAATTGCTCATTGGTATATTTTCTTCGGTTAAATTTCATGTGTTATTGGCTATTTTTTAGAAATGCCAAAATTAATTGAATTTGTGTAACTTCGCTGCTTATTTATGAATAAAATTAGTCTTACTAATTTGTTTTACTTCTAACTTAAAAAAATGAATCTACAAGCTATTATTGTTGCTTTTATTGTTTGTGTTGCTCTATTTTATTTAATTTATAAGTACATAATTAAGAGAAAAAAACATGATTGTGACGATTGTGGTTTTAACAACTAAATATATAATTTGCTATAAATTCATAAAATCGTTAATCCTTAATCAAAAAAATGCCTAATTACCTCTCACACATTATTCCATTTTTTAAAAGAATTGGATTGGCATTTTTGGTTTTTATGTTATGTCGAATTTTCTTTTATATTGTTAATGCGGAACATTTTACAAATGTTTCCATAACCGATTTCATTTATGGAATTCGGTTCGATGCTGTTGCCATTTCTTATTTGTATCTACCTTTTATTATCCTATCTATTATTCCTTTTTCATTTAGGAGTTTTAGAAAATACCAACGAACGCTTGCCATTTTATTTTATACATCTAATTCAATAGCAATAGTTTTAAACTTAGTTGATGTTGCATATTTTGATTTCACATTAAAACGAACAACTACTGATTTATTTAGCATGATAGGTGTTGGTGGAGGTGCAGATTTCATCAAATTGTTACCCAATTACATTCTTGATTTTTGGTATGACTACATTTTGTTGGCATTTTTAATTTGGGGCTCATGGTATATCTATAAAAAATATTGCCGCTATAAGGGAATGTTTTATCCCTATGTAAGAAAAAACTACCTTATTCAGTCCAGTATTTTTGTTCTAACTATAGGTTTATTAATCATTGGAATAAGAGGTGGTATTCAACTTCGTCCGCTTAGCATTGTCAGTGCAGGTCAATTCACTATTGCTCAAAACACGTCTCTTGTACTGAACACACCCTTTACCGTTTTAAAAACATTAGTAAAAGAAAAAGCTGAGGTTTGCACTATTTTTCAGACGAAGAAGTTTCAACTATTTTTAATCCTGAAGTTACTATTGAAGGAAATGGTATGTTGAAAAATAAAAATGTGGTTTTTATCATAATTGAAAGTTTAGCAAAAGAATATGTTGGTTTTTTAAATGATGGGAATGGATACACCCCTTTTTTAGATTCACTGATGAAAGACGGATTTGTGTTTACCAATGCCTACGCAAATGGTCAAAAATCAATAGAATCACTACCCTCTATTTTAACAGGAATTCCTCAATTGATGGCAACTCCTTTTGTTGTTTCTAATTATGCTGGAAATTCTATTACCGGATTACCTCAATTGCTAAAAGAAAATGGTTATAACACTTCCTTTTATCATGCGGGAACAAATGGAACAATGGGTTTTGATGCTTTTTCTAAGATAGCTGGTGTTACTGATTATTATGGATTGAACGAATATCCTGAAAAAGACAAAGAAAAGGACTATGACGGACTTTGGGGTATTTTTGATGAGCCATATTTACAATATTATGCAAAAGAACTCAATCAAAAAAAAGCACCATTTTTTAGTTCCATTTTCACAATTTCATCGCATCACCCTTATACTATTCCTAAAGAATATATTGGGAAATTCCCCGAGGGGTTAATGGGTATGCACAAAGTTATTGGTTATACGGATTATGCATTGAAAAAATTTTTTGAAACTGCACAAAAAATGCCTTGGTTTAGCAATACCTTATTTGTTTTTGTGGCTGATCATTCCACGCATTCAATTGCACCAAAATATAACACTCCATTAGGACGATTTGCAATACCTATATTTTTTTATGACCCTTCCCAACAATTAAAAGGAACCTATAATGAAATATACAATCAAATAGACCTTACCCCTTCCGTTTTGGGTTTGCTGGGTATTAACACTAAATTAATAACATTTGGCAAGAACATTTTCAATTCATCAAATAACGAATCGTTTTCAATTAATTACATCAATGAAGTTTATCAATTATTTTCCGAAAATTATCTTTTATTTTATGATGGAGAAACTGTTACTAATTTTTATAATATTAAAGAAGATGTTTTATTACAAACGAATTTAATACTTCAACCTTCTATGTTAACAAAAGAAGAAATTATTTTAAAAAACAAGTTGGAGCGGAAAATAAAAGCAATTATTCAACAATACAACAATCGTTTGATTTTTAACCAACTAAGCATAAACAATTTTCCAAAGAAATAAGATTTCTTGAATCTCTAGTGAAAATGATTACTAAATCCAACATACTTTTTATCATCAACCCAATTTCTGGAACAGGAAAGCAAAAAATTGTAGAAAAACTTATTGAACAACACCTTAATAAAGAAATTTTCGATTACACTATAATTTATACACAAAAAGCAAAACACGCCATTGAAATATCAAAAAATGAAGTACAAAATTTTGATATAATAGTTGCCGTTGGTGGCGATGGAACAGTGAATGAAATTGCTTCAGCAATTATAGGAACAGAAAAAATATTAGCAATTATTCCAACAGGTTCTGGGAATGGATTGGCTAGGCATTTAAAAATATCTACCAACATAAAAAATGCTATTGAAATCATTAACAACAAAAAAAATAAACGCATAGACACAGCAACAGTAAATGACATTCATTTTTTAGGAACGGCTGGTGCTGGCTTTGATGCTCATATAGGTTGGAAATTTGCAACTGCCAAAAAAAGAGGTTTTTGGTCATATTTAAAAATTACCATAAAAGAATATTTTAATTATGATGAGGCAAATTATACGATTATTGTAGATGGAGAAAAATCGCAACAAAAAGCACTTCTAATTACCTTTGCAAATTCAAATCAATATGGTAATAATGCTTTCATATCTCCAAATTCTGTAATTGATGATGGATTCTTACGGATTATTATTTTAAAGAAATTCCCTTTGATTTACTCCTTTGCTTTTGCATATAAAATGTTCACTAAAAAATTCGATACATTTAAGTTTGTAACAGTGTTGAAAGGTAAAAACATTACCATTCATTCCCCTAAAAAAGAATTACATATAGATGGAGAACCTTATTTGCTCGATACAGATTTAACAATAAAAATTAATCATAAATCATTAAATATTCTTGTGCCATGAGTAAAAACAACATAGTTTATTCAACCAATCCAAATTTTGAATTTGAAGAGGAAAACGAAGATGTAGAAACACTTTCAAAAGAAAAACAGCAACTAAAAGTAACTATTGACCGTAAACAGCGAAAGGGGAAATCAGTTACTTTAATTACTGGTTTCGTTGGAAAAAAAGAAGATTTAGAAGAAATAGCCAAAGAATTGAAATCGAAATGTGGTGTTGGAGGGAGTGCAAAAAACAACGAAATTATAATTCAGGGTAAATTTAAAGAAAAAATAGTTTCTCTTTTAATACAAAGCGGTTATCTAAAAACAAAATAGCTATAATTTTATAATTATCAATTTTTAACAATTATTTTCAGTTTTTTATCATTATTATTGTAACCAAACAAACTCAATTGAAAATTCATACCATTAAATATCTTTTTTTAGCGTTATTTTACCTGAGTTGTTTCAGCAATTACCTCATTGCCCAATCTTTTAATTTTTCTTACTTTAATGTTCCTGAAGGTCTTCCTCAATCTTCCGTTACTGCTATTTATAACGATTCTAGAGGTTATTTATGGGTAGCAACAGCTGGTGGAGGTGTTGCCCAATTTGATGGCAAAGAATTTATTTGTTATTCTGAAAGAAATGGTTTGGCAGGAAATATTGTTACAGGAATAGCCGAGGACAATGAAGGCAATATGTGGTTCACATCTACTTGGGGAGGGCTCTCGAAATTTAATGGTAGAAAAATGATTACTTTATCAGAAAATGATGGATTAAACTCAATAAATAACCATGCTATTTTTATTGATACAAAAAATAGAATTTGGTTGGGAAATGATTCTGGAATTATCATTTATGAAAATGGCTTTTTTAATAAGCCCGCTAACAAAAAATTTTCACACTCAGTAAATTTTATTAATTCAGATAAAAAAGGGAACATTTGGATAGGTTCAACTGAAGGTCTTATTAAAATAAACGACAAAGACACGCTATTTTTTAATATAGAAAATAAATTGCCATCCAATGATGTAACAGCATTTATTGTTGATGATTACGAAAATTACTTCATCGGCTTTAAAGATAAAGGTATTTATAAAATAATAAGCGGAAGTATTTCAAAAAATGCACAATTAGAAATAGAACCCATATATGAAAATTTATCTATCACATCCATTATTAAAGATGACGATAAAAACATTTTGTTTTCGACAAAAAAGAATGGAATATTTCGCCTTAATCCCTTAAATCAGCTTATTCATATATCAAAAGAAAATGGATTAGAAACCAATGAAATTAATTTGTTGCACAAAGATAGAAATGGTAATTTATGGATAGGATCGAATGGAGCTGGATTAATTAAATTAAACCTTTCTGCATTTACCTATTATGACAATATAAACGGGTTAAATAAAAATAACATTTTTGGAATCAGCCATGATAATGATGGTAATGTGTGGGTGGTTACTTCAGACGATGGTGTGTTTAAATATGATGGAAAAAATTCTTTTCACTACAAAGAAAAAGATGGTTTGGGTAGCAACAATGTTAAAGCAATTGTAAAAGATGAAAAAGGAAACTTATGGTTCGCAACAAATAACGGACTTACAAAATATACCAATGGAATTTTTAAAAATTATACAACTAGTGACGGGTTACCCTCTAACCAAACGAAATCATTGTTGATAGATGTTAAAGGAAATTTATGGATAGGAACTAACGGAGGTGGTTTGGTTAAATATGATTTCAAAACATTTAAAATCTATACTACAAAAAATGGTCTATCTCATAACTATATTCATTCGCTCTTCGAAGACTCTAAAGAAAACATTTGGATAGGAACAGGAAATGGTATTAACAAATTAACTAATGAAACATTTATTGCATTTCCAAGTTCAAAACTCTGCAACCCATATATTAGTAGTATAACCGAAGACAAATATGGAATTATTTGGTTTGGAACAGACAGGTGTTTAACAAGATATGATGGTATTGATTTTAAATCATTTACAACAAAAAATGGATTATCCTCTGATGTAATCTATTTGGTTCATTTTAATAAACGAGGCAATTTGTGGGTGGGAACAAACAACGGAATTGACAAAATAAATTTCAATAGTTATGGACAAATTGATGCTATAAAAAATTATGGTTTTAAAGAAGGATTTGTAGGTATTGAGTGCAATAGCAGAGCTATTTATGAGGATGAAAAAAATAATTTATGGATAGGTACTGTTAAAGGATTAATAAAATACAATCCTTCTGATGATAGAGAAAATGTATTTGAATCAAAAACATATATCACAAACGTAAAGTTATTTTTTGAACCTGTAGATTGGTTGAAATTTACACAAAACCTTACTAAATGGGATAATCTTCCTATCGATATTGAACTAAATCACAACCAAAATCACCTTTCATTCGAGTTTAATTCAATAAATCTAACCCAGCCAAAAGGAATTAAGTATAGCTTTATTTTAGAAGGGTTTGATGAGAACTGGATACCAGCTACAACAAAGGATGTTGCTACGTATTCTAACCTTCCTCCAGGAAATTATATATTTAAGGTAAAATCAAGAAACAATGATGGTGTTTGGAATCAAGAACCTGCAACATTTTCTTTTTCAATAAATCCTCCATTCTGGAAAACTTGGTGGTTTTATATTCTTGCTACAATTATAATTTTTTATAGCGTTTTTAAAATATCCTCAATAAAAGAAAAAAGACAACTAGAAATAAGTAGAGAGCTCGAGTTTAAGGTAAAAGAACGAACCCTTGTTATTGAAAAACAACGTGATGAAAAAGAAGTTTTGTTAAAAGAAATTCATCACAGAGTAAAAAACAACATGCAAGTAATTAATAGTTTATTAAGCATACAATCTAGTTATACTAAAGACAAAAATGCACTAGCCCTTTTTGGAGAAGCACAAAACAGAATTAGATCTATGGCATTAATTCACGAAAAAATGTATCAGTCGGGCGATTTATCTAAAATTGATTTTGAAGATTATATTTTGGCTTTAACCAAAGACTTAATTTCAACTTATTCAATAAATAAAGACATTCGTTTAGACTTACAAATTAAACCTATTAAATTTGGAATTGACACATTGATTCCTATCGGACTTTTACTTAATGAAATTATTTCAAACACTCTCAAGTACGCTTTTGTTAATAAGCCATCAGGAACTATTTCTATATATCTAAAGCAAAAAGAACATGATGAATATGAACTGATTATTGGTGATGACGGTATTGGAATGAAACAAGGATTGTTAGAAAAAGATGATGAAACACTTGGAATGGAACTAATCAAAGTATTTGTAAGCCAAGTTGATGGAGAAATAACACACCTTGACAAAAAAGGAACTTACTATAAAATCATTTTTAAAAAAAGAGAAAAAAAGTAGTGCAATAATTATTTACGATTGACGAATTACGATTTACGATTTACGATTTACGATTAACGAATTACGATTTACGATAGGCGATTGACGATTTACAATTGACCTTTCACCATTGACCATTCACCATTCACCATTCACCTTTGAAGATTTTACAAACTTTCAACTTTATGAATTTCAGATACTTAAAATATATATTTTTCCTTTTGTTTTTGCTCTTTTTTTTACATTCCAATGCTCAGCTAAAAGAAATATTCAGCGGGGTTGTATTAAACTTATCAGATTCAACACCTATTTCGAGTGTTCATGTGATTAACAAAACAACCAATTATGGTGTGGTTTCTAAAGAAAATGGAAGTTTTATTATTGCTGCAAAAAAAAATGACACATTAGTTGTTTCTTCAATCGGATACCTTCCGTACAAACATATTGTTAAAAATTCCTATTTTATAATTTTATTAAAAAAAGCTACTTACGAATTAGAAAGTTTTAATGTATTACCCTATAAAGATTACGAATCTTTTAAAGAAGCATTTATTAATTTAAGAGTGGAAGACCCTGCAGCAATTAATCAAAGTATCTATCTCTCAAAAGAAGAAATGATGGCTTATTACTATAGTGCAAATCAGGGGATAATAATTTCAGGTGCAATTTCTTCTTTAATTGGTATGTTTAACAAATATATGATAGACAAAAAAAAATACTTAGAACTGCTTGAAAAAGATAAAAAAGAGGAAAAAATTAATGAACGATTTAGTCCAGCAATAATCCAAAAAATAACTTCTATTGAAACAAAAGAAGAAGCCATTGATTTTATAAACTATTGTGAGTTTTCTGTTTATTTTATTTTAAATGCTTCAGAATTTGAACTACACAAAAAAATTCACGAACGCTTTGATGCATATAAAAATGCCAAAAACAGCACTAAATAAACTTTTGTAAATAATGTCATCTTTTTTAACAAAAACAGCTCAATACTTACTTCATAATTATAACGATGAGTTAGAACAAATAGCTATTGTTTTACCTAATAAACGTGCAGGTTTGTTTTTAAAGCAAGAACTAAGTAAACTTATTGATGCTCCTATTTGGCTACCAGAAATTATGGGAGCTGAAGATTTTATTGAAACCTTATCAAAAACAGAAATTATTGATAATACATTTCAATTGTTTGAACTTTTTGAATGCTACAAGCAAATCACAAAAGAACCTGAACCTTTTGAAGAATTTAGTAAGTGGGGGCAAATTCTAATCCATGATTTTAATGAAATTGATAGATATTTAATTCCAACTGAACCATTTTTTAAACACATCAACGAGATAAGAGCCTTAGAGATATGGAATTTAGGTGAAAAAGAAATTACTGAATTACAATCTCAATACATCAAGTTCTGGAAACAAATAGGATCAATTTATAAACAATTTCATACTCATCTCGAATCCAAACAATGTTCTTATCAGGGAATGGCATTCAGAAAAGTAGCTGATGAAATTGCTACTCATCCTGAAAAATTTATTGAAGAAAATATTAAATGGAAAAAAATACTCTTTATTGGGTTTAATGCACTAAACAAAGCCGAAGAAATAATAATCACTACTTTAATCAACCAAAAAAAAGCAGAAATTCTTTGGGATGCCGATGTCTATTATTTGAATGATGAACTCCAAGAAAGTGGCATGTTTTTAAGACAATTTCAACATAAAGAAGTCTTTACACCTTTTAAATGGATTAGTGATAAATTTAACACAACTGATAAAGAAATTTCAATAATTGGTATTCCTCAACATATTGGGCAGGCCAAGTATATCCCTACGCTCTTAAAAAAAATTGATAGTACTACTAATTATAAAGATACTGCTATTGTACTAGCAGACGAAAACATGTTAGTTCCTGTTATGCAATCTATTCCTGAAAATATAACAGCTGTTAATGTTACTATGGGTTATCCATTAAAAAACACCACCCTTGCAAATTTTTTTGATATTTATTTTACAGCATTAGTTAATGGAGAACGATATGGTAAAAAAGATAAATTAACTTATCATTATACAGATTTACTTAAAATAGTGCAGCATCCCTTTGCAAAAAACGTATTTGGGGAAATTACTTGCGAAGATATTTCACAACACATTATTAAACACAATTGGGTTTTTATTAATAATGATAAATTACAGTTTATTAATTCACTTACACATCAATTATTTTCAGAAAGTATTGATTCAAAAACAATAATAACTAACTGTCAACAATTTATAACTCACGGAAAAAATTATTTTCATCAGGTTAATAAAAATAATACCAGTGATAATTTTAAATTAGAATTAGAATACCTTTTTCAATTTTCCAAATTATTTAATCAATTAGAATTATTATTAATCAACTATCCTGTCATATCAAGCATTAAAGGATTTTATTCAATATTCAAGCAATTGATGAACAATTATTCCATAGAACTCTATGGTGAACCACTCCAGGGATTGCAAGTTATGGGAATGTTAGAAACAAGAAACATTGATTTTAAAAATGTAATTATTATTGGAGCTAATGAAGATATATTACCTAAAGGAAAATCTTTTAACTCATTCATTCCTTACGATTTAAAAAAAATATATGCATTACCCACACATCAAGAAAAAGATGCTGTTTATGCATATCACTTTTATCGGTTAATTCAAAATGCTTCTTCAGTTTCCATACTCTACAACACCGAAACTAATGAATTTGGAAGCGGAGAACAAAGTAGATTCGTTACTCAAATAGAGCATGAATTATCAAAAAAAGAAAACATTTCCATTTCAAAAAAACTAATAAACTATTCTACAATAAAAACAGAACTAAAAACAGAAGTTATTGAAAAAACACCCGAAATAATTAATGGCATTAAAATGCTTTTAAAAAAGGGAATATCTCCTTCGGCTCTGAATACATACTTGGCTTGTCCGCTTGATTTTTATTATAAATATATTTTACAAATATATGAAAGTGAACAAGTTGAAGAAACAATAGAACACACAACTTTTGGTAGTTATATACACAAAATATTAGAGTTACTGTATAAAGAGACTATTGGTATTACACTTAAAGTTGAACATATTGAACAAATGATACTTAACTTACCTGAAACAGCAAAAAAAGTATTTTCCGAAGGATTTAGTGATGCAGAACTCAACAACGGTAAAAATTTAATCATTTTTTCTGTAGCAGAGAATTACATTAAAACTTTTTTAACTAACGAAATTGATTTTATTAGAAATACTTCCTATCCCATAACAATAATAGCTTTGGAGAAAAAAATGGATTTCGTCCTTTCTTTGTCATTAGAAAAAGAGACACTTCTTGTTAATTTAAAAGGGATTGCCGATAGAATAGATTTTAGTGAGAATACTACACGAATTATTGATTATAAAACTGGTTTGGTTGAACCAAAAAATTTAGCAATAAAAGAATTAAATGAATTAATGGATAGTTCTACATCAAGTAAAGCTTTCCAAGTTTTATTTTATTCCTATTTATACTCCAAAACTATTACCTTAGAAAATAACAATCAATCAAACTTAAAAACAGGCATAATTTCATTCCGAAAATTAAGTGCAGGCTTCATGCCTTTCAACCTTGATAAAAACAATGAAATTTCAACAGAAATTTTATATGAATTTGAATTAATTTTACAAGATATTTTTACAGAAATGTTAGATGTTTCGATACCCTTTGCTCACTCAATTGAATCAAATTATTGTAAATTCTGTGAATAAAAAAATGATATTACATTTGTTACTACTCAGGTTAAACCAGAAAATTAACTTCGTTGAACTCGCAAGCTCGGTTCATGAATTTTCTACGATATAAGTAATACCAACAAATTTAGCTATTTTCAATAACCCAAATTTGGGTATTACTATTCCGATAATTATCGGAAGGGATTAACCGCTTTACTTCCCACAGCCCTTCGCACACTCATACAATTTGCTTCGATTTTGCATGAATAAAGCGGGTTAATATGTTTTAAACCAACTATGTATAAATTGACAAACCATATAGAGAGTAAGGTTTTTACTTAGTAATAACTTACATTTAATTTTCCTTTAATATTTCTACTATTTTTTCCAGCTGGATTCCTCTTGAGCCTTTAATTAAAATATTGAAATTAGAAATATTTTCATTGAAAATCCAATCAGCTGCTTGTTTATAATTTTCAAGAAAGAAAATCATATTAGGTTGATAACTACCTTTAAAAGCTCCAAAATTTTTACCTACAAACAATGTTTTTATTTTTGAGCGTAAAACTTTATCAATAATATGCTGGTGTTCTGTTTCACTAATTGCTCCAAGCTCCAACATATCGCCTAAAATCATAAGTTTGTTTTGTTCCCTATTATCAATAAAAGTATCAATCGCAACATTCATACTTGATGGGTTTGCATTGTAAGCATCTAAATAAAATAAATTAGATTCCAATTTAACCAATTGCGAACGATTATTAGTAGAAGTATATTCAGAAATTGCTTCAATTATTTTATGGTCATCAACTTGAAAATAAGTGCCTATGCAAATAGCCGCAACAATATTAGTGAAATTATAAGTTCCATAAAGTTGCGTTTTAATTCTGCTTCCTTTCCATTCCAATTCCAATACAGGCGTACTTGAAAGAAGTGTTGCTTTACAAAAATCCGATGAAGTGCCATAATACACACGCTGCATATCTTTGGATAACCCAACCAATAATTCATCATCCATATTTACAAATAAAGTTCCGCTATTTACTTTTAGGAAATGATATAATTCTGATTTTGTTTTAATTACGCCTTCAAAACTTCCAAAACCTTCAATATGAGCTTTTCCAATATTAGTGATGATTCCAAAATTTGGTTCGGCAATGGCACATAAAAACTCAATTTCTTTAGGGTGATTAGCTCCCATCTCTATAATTGCAACCTCACAATAGTTAGTAATGGATAAAATTGTTAATGGAACTCCTATGTGATTATTTAAATTTCCTGTAGTTGCTACAGTTTTATACTTTTTTGATAAAACAGCATTAATTAATTCTTTTGTAGTCGTTTTCCCATTACTACCAGTTATTGCAATAATAGGAATGTTAAATTGTTTACGATGGTAGTTGGCTAATGCTTGCAATGCAACTAAAGCATCTTTAACATAGATTATGTTAGGTTGTGTTGCAACTTCTACTTCATCAACTATTGCATAAGCAGCTCCTAAATCTAATGCACTTTTGGCAAAAAGATTACCATTAAAATTTTCGCCTTTTAAAGCAAAAAAAATGCAATTCTTAGTTATTTTTCTAGTGTCTGTACAAACAACTGAATGTTCTATAAACAGTTTATAAAGTTCACTTATTTCCATAATTCAAACATAAAAAAAAACCTTCATTTGTAAGAATGAAGGTTTTTTATTTGTTAAACAGTTACTGTTAATATCCTAATCCTATTGGACTACCAACTCTAGTCATTGCACATCTAAAGCCAATATAAGAAGTAGATTGCTCTTCTGTTAAATACCTTCTTGTTCCTGGTACCATCCAATAAGCTCTATCTCTCCAAGAAGCTCCTTTGTAAACTCTAGCTCTATCATTAACCAATGAAGTTGCACCAAATTGATACATTTGCTTTTGACCGTTATTTGCATCAAAGTCAGAATCAATAGCTCCAGCCTCAACTTCAGAAAAATAGATACTAGATTCCCAATGTCCATCTAAATAATCAATGTTATCAGCTTGTCTGTAATTTCTTCTATCTAATAAATTATCATCTTTTTCATTTACATCTCTGTATTTAATCCTTCCAGGTAATCCAATAATTTGACCTGTAACTGAATCTTTTACAACCTCATCATATTTTTCATCAATCAAACCATCTTCATCCAATTTTTTAGTTTTATATACATTTCCTCTAAAAGGTCTAAAATCATCATTGTCTTCCAAAGATAACGGTCTGTAAACATCCATTACCCATTCGCTAACATTTCCAGCCATGTTGTATAAACCATAATCATTTGGCCAATAAGCATAAACAGGAGCGGTTACATCAGCATTATCATTTAACTTACCAGCAACTCCCATATTATCACCTCTACCTCTTTTAAAATTTGCTAATATTTGACCGATATATTTTTCGTTAGAATTTCTAACCGCATGTCCATTCCATGGGTACAATTTTTTATCTGGAATTAATTCATCTATCGTATTTCCAATTAAACCATAAGCAGCAAACTCCCACTCAGCTTCTGTTGGCAGCCTATATTTAGGCAATAATATACCATCTTCCTTAATTACATTTCTAAATTCTTTGTTTGGGTCTAAATCAGGAATACCATCAACTCTTTTTCCACTTTCATATTGACCAAGCAAATATGCTTCGGTGTTGAAGTTATCCTCATTAATTTGGTTAGGATAATGCTCAAAAAGTCCTTCTCTAATCAAAATAATTTCATTTACTCTGTCTGTTCTCCAAGCACAAAAATCATTTGCTTGAAGCCAGTTAACACCAACAACAGGATAGTCTCTATAAGCTGGATGTCTTAAGTAATATTCCACATAAGGCTCATTGTAAGCTAATTTACTTCTCCAAACTAAGGTGTCTGGCACTGCTTTTCTGTAAACTTCAGGATAATCTAGGCTATAAACACGGTTCAACCAATATAAATATTCTAAATAAGCAAAATTAGACACTTCAGTTTCATCCATATAAAATGAAGATATAGAAACAGTTCTTGGAATATTATTCCAATCGTAATTTACTTCTTGTTCCACTCTACCCATTGTAAAACGCCCTCCTTCAATCAACACGAGTCCTGGACCAGTTTCTTGTTCTAAGTAAGGAACTTTTTGAAACCCACCATTTTTAGGGTCATTATAATTCCACCCTGTTGAACTAGATTGTTCATACTTACATGATGAAAAAAATAAGGGTGCTGCAAAAAGCACCAGTAAAAGAAATTTAAAATTAGTTGTTTTCATATCAATATATTTTTAAAACAAATTTTTATTATTAACTAAAAAGAAGGGCAACTTATTGTTCTAAATCGTTTCTTTTTAGGTTTACAGTCAAATTGAAGACCTGTTGAAAATTCATGAGAACCAGCTGTTTGATTAGTTAATTTTGAAACAGTGATGTCATAACTATACCCAAATTTAAGAATTCCTGCTTGAAAACCAAGAGAAGCGATGAAAGAATCTTTATTTCTGTACCATAAACCCCCATAAATAGGGCCTTTATTGTAATACATTCCAAAATTAATTTGTAAGAAATCTTCTTGTAATTGAACCAATACGTTTGGAGATAATGTAGCTGGTTCGCCTTTACTTTCAAGAGGAATTAAATAACCTGCATGAAAAGTATATTTTCTTGGAAGTGGACTTACTCCTTCTATTACAGATTCATTGGGTTGAGCTAAATGATGCACAGCAAAACCAACAAATATTTTGTCTGTATAACCTAAAATACCTGCAGAAAAATCTACATAACTTCTTGGCTCATCCCTTTTAACTTCATTAGTATTGTAAATAAATCCTCTTCTTGGGTCAATTTGATCGCCAAAAGTCAATTTTTCCCAATCAACTTTCTTTTGAGCCCAAGTTCCTTGAATACCAGCTCTCATTGTAAATTTTCTTGTAACTTGAAGTTCATAAGAATAAATCCCACTAACTGATACTGTATTTAAAGTGCCTTCACCAGCCCTGTCATTTACAACTAATAATCCGATACCTCCTGAAAGTGCGTCAATGTGCTGATCATAAGAAGCACTAGATGTAACAAACGAACCGCTAATTCCTGGCCATTGGTTTCTATGATTTAAAGAAAGTTTTGGACAATATGATGAACCCGCAAAAGCAGGATTCAAATACAATTGGTTTGCATAAAATTGAGTAAACTCAGGATCCTGACCATATACATTTATGGTCATAAGAATAGAAATTACCGCAATAAAACCACTTCTGCCGTTTTTTGCTCTATTGTTTTTGTTACCTTTTATCATGCAGCCTTTATAACGCAAAATCAATTATCAAGTTTCAAATGTAGATATTTTTTTGCTAACATTCAAAAACAATAAAGATTTTTTTATTTCGTTTAACCTAAAAATAATTTGTAAAAATATATTTTTTAATGATAATTTTATAAAAAAATTAAAAAAATGCACTTATTAAGATTCTTCATCTTATCGCTTATTCTCTTACCAACGTCATTTCTATTAGCTTCTAATGTTATTGTTGAGCATAAAATAAATTGGTCAACTCCAATTGATTTTACAAATGAACAAGGAGTAACTAAACAATTAGCTGTTTTTAATCATATAAATTATAATGAAGATGAAGATTTTCTTCCTTATTATTCTAATAAAGTAAAAACAAATCAAGAAATTATTTCAGCAATCAACATCTTAGATGTCGAATTTATGGAAATTTCTGAAAGTGAAGCTCAAAAATTATTTGGATTTAATCAGTTTAAAAATAGTGTTGATTTATCTTTTTTTAATGGAATTGATAAAAAAATAAATTATGCGTATTATAGTTTTTCTCCTATTATATATGATAAAAAAAATGGGTCTTATAAAAAGGTAGTAAGTTATAAATTTGAAGTTATTACTCAAAAACCAGCTTCTTACCTTCCTAAAAGTAAAAGTTTTACTGCTAATTCCGTTTTAGAAACGGGGGAATGGTATAAAATTGCTGTTGTTAATGATGGTGTTTTTAAAATTACACATGATTTTTTAAAAGATTTAGGTATGGATGTGAATAATATTAATCCTTTATCCATTAAAATTTATGGGAATAGTGGTAAAATGCTACCTCGCTTAAATTCAGATTATAGACCTGATGATCTTCAACAAAATGCTATTTATGTTGAAGGAGAAGCAGATGGCATTTTTAATAAGAATGATTTTATACTATTTTACGGTCAATCGCCTCATAGTTGGGAATTAAATTCTTCCACCAATAGGTTTACCCATAAAATCAATGAATATAGTGATACTTCTTACTATTTCATAACAGCAAGTAATACTGGACAAGGCTCAAAAAGAATTACAACCCAACCTTCACTTCCAAATCCCAATATTAATGTTGCAGCTTTCTCCGACTATGATTTCCATGAAAAAGATATTGTTAATCTTATTAAATCGGGTAGTGATTGGTATGGGGAAACATTCGATGTTATTACCAATTATAATTTTCGTTTTAGTTTCCCTAATATAGTAATGTCATCGCCTGTTTTTGTTGAAGTTTTAGCAGCAGCTCGTTCTAACACCTCAACTATATTTACTATATCTACAGGAGTAAATTCATTTACCATTCCTATTTCAGGTACTGACATAAACAATCACAATGCATCTTTTGCTATAAAAAATTCTAATAGTATTTCTTTTAATCCCACTAACAACATTATTGATATTAATGTAAATTTCAACAAACCTAACTCTCTTTCTACTGGTTGGCTTAATAAAATTGAGCTGAATGCAAGAAGAAACTTAATTATGAATGGAAATCAACTTTTTTTTAGAGATTTAAATTCTGTTGGCGTTGGAAATGTTGCTCAATTTTCTATTGGAAATGCTACATTCGTAAAAAAAATATGGGACATTACAGACCCTTTTGATGTAAAAGAACAAAATTATACATTTTCAAATGGAACTATCTCTTTCTCTGCTGCCACTGATTCATTAAAACAATTTGTTGCCCTTACCGATAATTTTGAAGCTCCGATTCCTAAAGGTAGTGTAGAAAATCAAAACTTACATGGAATTACACAGGCTGATTTGATAATTGTGAGTCATCCCATGTTTTTAACCCATGCAGACCAATTATCCAGCTTCCATGCAGATGAAGGATTAAATGTTATTATAGTTACTCCTCAACAAATTTACAATGAATTTTCTTCTGGCTCTACCGACATTGTTGCCATTAGAGATTTTATTCGGATGTTGTATGAAAGAGCTAGTAATCCAACTGAATTGCCAAGATATTTATTACTTTTAGGTGATGGCTCTTACGATAATAAGAGTAGGACACAAAATAACACCAATTTTATTCCTACTTTTCAATCATTAGAATCGCTAAATCCATTAGGAACTCAATCTTATGTTTCAGATGATTATTATGGTTTGTTAGATCCATCTGAGGGTGTATGGACAAATCCTGATGTTATTGATATTTGTATAGGTAGGATTCCTGTGAAAAGTTCTTCTGAAGCCAATAATGTAGTGAATAAAATACTGAATTACAACACCTCCTATTCCATGCAAGATTGGCGTAATCAAATTACTTTTGTAGGTGATGATGAAGATAGCAATACCCACATGCTCCAAGCCAATGAAATTGCAGACACTGTTATAAATAGAAACAGAGAGTTTAATGTGGACAAACTTTTAATTGATGCGTTTAAACAAGTGGCGACACCAGGGGGTAACCGGTATCCCGAAGTAAACGAAAAACTTGACAAAGCAGTTAATGATGGAACTTTAATTATCAATTACACTGGACATGGCGGAGAAGTTGGTTGGGCAACTGAAAGAATATTATCTGTTCCTATGATAAATAGTTGGGAAAACACGAAAGGATTTCCATTATTTGTTACAGCCACTTGTGAATTTAGCCGTTTTGATGATCCTGCCCGAACTTCTGCTGGGGAATTAGTTTTACTCAACAAACATGGTGGCATAGCTCTTTTCACTACAGTAAGAACGGTTTTTTCATCACCTAATTTTGCATTGAACAAAGTATTGTATGATACCATTTTCGAACAGTTTAATAGCGATGATCCAACACTAGGCGAAGTTTTTAGAAATGTAAAAAACTCCCCTTTTAATTTACAATCATCTAATAATAAAAACAATAGAAATTTTACCTTGTTAGGCGATCCAGCCTTAAAATTGGCTATTCCAAAACAAGATGTTGTAACCACAAAATTAAATGGAAATAGCATATCCTCAACTGACACTATTAAAGCACTTAGTAAAGTGAATATTGAAGGGATAGTTACAGATAGGAATGGTGTGAAACTCACAAATTTCAATGGTATTATTTCTCCTACGGTTTATGATAAAGCCAAACAAATAACTACACTACAAAACGATGGAGGTGCTGCCATGCAATTTAACTTACAAACCAGCAAACTTTTTAAAGGTAAAGTAAGTGTTATCAACGGAGATTTTTCCTTCAGCTTTGTTGTTCCAAAAGACATTTCTTTTAGTTATGGAAAAGGGAAATTAAGCTATTATGCCGAAAATCAATCGGAAGATGCCAATGGTTTTTTTGATGATTTTTATATTGGCGGAATGGCAGATAGCGTTCCAAGTGACAAGGAAGGTCCTAAAATTGAACTTTATATGAATGATGATAGTTTTATTTCGGGTGGAATGACTGATGATAAACCAATTTTATTAGCCTATGTTGAAGATGAGTTTGGAATTAATATGGTTGGAAACGGTATTGGTCATGACATTGTAGCTGTATTAGACGATAAAACAAGTGAATCTTTTATTTTAAATGATTTTTATGAAGCAAATTTAAACAGCTATCAAAAAGGAAACATCCGATTTCCATTTAAAGATTTGACAGAAGGACGCCATAAATTGAACTTAAAAGTTTGGGATGTGTATAATAATTCTTCCGAAGCAACTATTGATTTTGTTGTTGTAAAATCTAATGATTTAGTTTTAGATAAGGTTTACAACTATCCAAATCCATTCACAACCTACACCGAATTTTGGTTCGAACACAACCAACCCGGAAAGCAACTTTTTGCTCAAGTTCAAATCTTTACCATTACAGGCAAACTCGTTCAAACTTTAGAGCAGCATATCTTTAATGAAGGTTTTCGGTCATCTTCCATCACTTGGAATGGACTAGATAAATATGGAGACCAAATAGGAAGAGGCGTTTATATTTATAAATTAAGAGTAAGAGCAGAAAACTTATCTGTTGCAGAAAAAATTCAAAAATTAGTTATTCTGAGGTAATGTCGAAATGTGAATTGTGAATTATCAATCGTGAATTGTGAAAAAATACTAACTCAAACTAATTTATAATAACTAATAAGCAATAACTAATAAGCAATAACTAATAACCAAACATACTAAACCATTTTTTTTAGCGTTAGCTTGTCTAAAAAATCAATAATCAAACATTAATATTTATATTTGCTATCCTTTTTTAAAAATCATAAATGAAAAAAATAGTTTTAGTTGCCTTCATTGTATATTCAGCAACACAAGTCAATGCTCAAGAAAAAAGAAGTATCTTACAGCTAAACACAATTACCACAGCCGTTCCTTTTCTATTAATTGCTCCCGATTCTCGGCATGGTGCGTTGGGTGATGCGGGTGTTGCTTCTTCACCAGACGCAAACTCTATGCATTGGAATGCTGCCAAAATGGTTTTTAATGAAAAAGAAATGGGAATTTCAATTTCCTATTCCCCTTGGTTAAGAGAATTAGTAAAAGATATTAATTTGTCTTACGTTGGATTTTATAAAAAATTAGGTAAAAACGATGACCAAGCAATTGGAGCATCTCTTCGATATTTTTCTTTAGGAGATATAAAATTTACCAATGAAGTTGGTGATCCTATTGGAGACTTTAATCCTGCTGAATGGGCATTTGATTTAGGATACAGCAGAAAATTAGGTGACCGTTTTTCTATGGCATTAAGTGGAAGATATATTTATTCTAACTTAACAGGAGGTATTGATGTGGCAGGACAAAATACAAAAGCGGGTACTTCTTTTGCTGCTGATGTTTCTGCATTTTATACTAACCCTGAAGCCAATTTATTTGGTGAAGATGTAATCTTTAATCTTGGTTTAAATATTTCAAACATTGGAGCTAAAATATCCTATACAGATGATGCTATTAAAGATTATATCCCTATTAATCTAAAAATTGGACAAGCATTAACATTTGAATTAGATGATTATAACTCTCTTACTTTATTAACCGATTTTAATAAATTATTGGTTCCAACTCCACCTGTTTATGCTACTGATGACTCAGGATTACCAATTTTCGACCCTGTTACAGGTGAAAGAGAAATAGAATCTGGAAAAGACCCAGATGTGCCTATTGTAACAGGAATGTTTCAATCTTTTGGTGATGCTCCTGGAGGTTTTTCTGAAGAGTTGAGAGAAATAAATATTTCGGCTGGATTAGAATATTGGTACAACAAACAATTTGCAGCTCGTTTTGGATATTTCCATGAACACGCTACCAAAGGAAATAGAAAATTTTTTACTGTTGGTGCTGGACTTAAACTAAGTGTATTTAGTATCGATTTTTCATACCTGTTTTCAACAGTTGCTAGAAATCCATTAGCAAACACGCTAAGGTTTTCATTGAAGTTTGATTTTGATGATTTTAAGAAACAAAACAATCAACCAACTAATTAGAGTTTGTCCATAATGTCCGATTTATTCAGCGAATTTATTGTTTTTTAAAGGTTTTTATGAGCTCACTTCGTTCGGGTCTTCGTTATTCTCGTTTTTTAAATCAGTCATCCCGATAGCTATCGGGGCTCCTGAATTTAAAAAACTTCGAAACCT
>Ga0100378_1000264_pt1 | contig 58384 bp, 46 predicted proteins | sample CryGeymeta201502_FD_81535 | JGI IMG/M metagenome (GOLD analysis project Ga0100378, IMG submission 81535) | Groundwater microbial communities from Crystal Geyser aquifers in Utah, USA - Crystal Geyser metaG 2015-02 | ecosystem: Environmental > Aquatic > Deep subsurface > Groundwater | place: USA... | reverse complement strand
CCACCTTCTTTGATCGCAAGAATCAATTCAGGAGTCATTTTTGCGATTCCCATTTTGGTTACACAAAAATCTATTTTATCCAGAGTTGGTTTTGATTTCGCAAGTTCACTCATTTGAACATTGGAACCTCCCCTGGTAATACAATTATTTAGTAAACTAAGAGCTGCTAGTAAGAAATTTTTTTCGAATCATTTATTTTTTCCTTCTAATTTATACGCTTGAACGAGTTTGAATCCATTGAAATTAGGATTGTTTAGTATGAATCTTATTGAGTCGATTTCAAAATCGGATTTGTATGTTTCTAATTTCATAACCATATAATTACCGTATCTTGCTTGGGTTCCAAAAAAATTTCCAAGATAAACAGCTTGGCCTGGTTCAATCTTAAACTTTCTCTCATGTTCTGGATGTATTGAAACAAACTCTATAGGAGATTTTTGGGTAATTGACAACTCAAAGTCGTTGATAGCCTTCGTTGTGAATTGGTATTCACCTGGAGGAACCAATATCCTACTATACAGTTTTTGAAAGTTATTTTATAGAATTATTTTTAAATTTCGAATTCTATTTGCAGAGTAGAAAAATTAAAAAAACTTTAATAAACAGAACTAATTGAATTGTTTGCGTAATATATCTTAATCACTCCATTTTGTTTTTCATGTATTCGGAAATAATTTATCTTTCTCAGATTCGCTAGGGTATCTGGAGATAAGAACTACAATAAGAATCACAGCTAGATATAGATTTTTCATATCTCCTGTCAAATAATGGAATACTAAATTTGCCATAGAGCTTCCCTCTAGAATTGCCCATTGAATAATCTTGATTGTTTGGTATTGTGAACCCGTATCGTTAGAAGTTGAACTTGAATTATTTTTGTTTAAAAAATATGGAATAAAAATTCCTAATGAAATTCCACATATAGCTAGAACCAATCCAAATAACCCATAAGATTCATTGGGAAATATTTCTCTTTTGCTAAGCATAGTTAATTGAAGAATTATAAATAATATAGGACCCATAACTAAACCAAAGAAAATGATTTTGATATTGTTTGATTGGCTCATTGAAATAATCCTCATGAATTAGATTGAAATCTATCATATTTCAAAGTATGATAAAAATTTGACACTTAAAAACCCAAAATAAGCCTACTATTTTTTGTTAAAATTACAAAGAATTAAAATATTTAAACTTATTTTGGTTCATGTTCCTAAATTTATAGAAATTCAATTGCAATTGAATTAAGTTTTGAACCTAGTTTATTTTCCACTCCAAGTTGTTCCTCCATCAGCCGAAACAAGGATTGTATCTTTCCCAACAGCAACAAATTTTCCATTTCCAAAAGCTATTGATTTCAGATCAACACTTGTTCCTGAACTTATTGCTGACCAAGTAATTCCATCATTACTAGAAAGTATAGTTCCAAATTTGCCTACAGCTATGAACTTGTTTTGACCATAAGTAATTCCATTTAGTCCTATTGTAGTTGGAAGTCCTGAATTACCTAAAAGCCATACACTTCCATCATTGGAATAATATACCTTACCAGCCAAACTTACTGTAACAAAACGTATTCCATTATAAGCTATCGCAGACAAATTACTTGAAGACGCTAAACCTGTCACACCACCAGAAGAAAAACTTAAATTCGCTGCAACGAATGTACCTATGATTACAGTACCTGTGAATGTAGTTGAATTATTACCAACTAAAACTATTCGAGTGGAGTTCGAAGCAGAATCTGAATAAAACACGTTATTTCCAACACTGCCTCCCAATGAAAAAGTGGAACCATTCGTAGAGAGAGATGTAAAACCCTTTCCAAATACAACTAGCGTTGATGCAAAGTTACCTATACCTATCAGTTCATTGGTTTGAGAAAAAGTCGAAGAAATATCAGTCCAATTCTCACCATCATCTGAATTGAAATGAACAGTATTTCCAATTATTGTGAATTTATTATTAATAAACCCAATATCAAAAAGTTGTTGATTTGTCCCTAGACTCTTCTTGTTCCAAGTTTCTCCATCTGTAGATGAATAAACTTGCCCACCTGATCCAACACCATAGAATTTATTGTTCAGAAAACGCATTTTATTGAACACAATATCTTTTCGATTTAAGATATTTTGCAGTAGCAATAGTTGCAAGGCAGGATCTGTTTTTTCTTTTTTCTTAGCGCAGCCTATACTTTGTAAGACAATAGCTAAGGTAAGTATTATAAGTATTTTTTTCATATTTTACTCCTAATTAATTTAAAACCAGGATAAATTTTACCATCGATTGGAAGGCTAGTCGACTTAAACTATAGAATGATTCGTTGAAATTGTAATATATTTTCTAACTCTTATTCACATAATTCCAACTCTTGAATTATCTATATTAACATTAAGAATTTATTAATAAATTATTCTATCAAAGGTCTCAAGTTATAACTTTAGTCGATTATTTTTTTGTTATATGATATATTAAATTAAATGGAGAGAAGTTTATGGATTTTGAAAATACGATCTTTCATCCGCATTGGTATTTTGACCTATTGGAATATCAAAGAAGGGTGGTTCTATTGTCAAAGATTCGAACTTTGATAATTACAGTAATCCCTTACATATTCATTAATGTTATTACTTTAACTTTATTAAATAAAATTTAGATCCAACAGAAGAAATCTTCCCGTCTTCAAACTAAGAGTGAGATTATTTATTTTAAAATAAATTTTTTATTTTTCATTCGATGATCGTTGTTCCCGTATTTTTTCTTCAACGTTTTGGAATATTTGAATATAATTTTTCTAAACTCAATCCACTTCAATTCATTATTGAATTAATACTAGTAATCCTTGTTTATCATATTTTTTTTATTGGACTAATCGCTTTATGCATTCACCTTATAATTTCCGTATCGTACATTCCGTTCATCATAGGAGTGTAAACCCAACTGTAATAACAGCATAAAACTTCCATCCGCTTGAAAGTGTAATTAATTCATCGTATATTGCTTTTCTTCTTATGATTGAAGGATTACTTAATGTAGGATTTTACTTTATTACATTTATAGTTTTTACGATGATTAATTCTCTATGGAATTTTTATATACATTCTAAATTGGAATTTATACCTCGTTCTATTGTACAACCAACACCTTTAGAATTTATTGTAACAAGCACCCACCACAACCTTCATCACAGTAAGAATTCTGGAAATTACGGTTTATACCTAACCATCTAGAAAAGAGTCTTTGGAACTTTAAGAGCTATTTAGGTATCCATAAGCGAGCAAAACATAAAAGACAGAATTTTCCGAAATGCTATTCCAAAAAAACTATACTCATACTTGAGAGTAGTGAATGAAGCTATAAAGTGAACCTAAGTAGATTATCTGAAATAAGTTTTTGAATCCAAAAGAATTTTCAACTTTAATGAATAATTAAATAAGGAAGTCCTGTTGGTGTTCCAGTAGATCGCTGGCTTGAGACTAATACTCTTCCCGACTTTGGATCAATCCGAGTAGTTGTTCGAACTCCAATTCCCGTTAATGAAACTATGCTAGATAAATTTAGACTTGGGGTATTACAACCTGTACCATCTAACGCACAACGAAACAAAAGTAAGTTACTTGGAGCCGTATTATCTCCAGCATAAATGAGAACTTTCTGGTTTATTAAGTCTAAGGTTGCACTAGGATAGGTTCCTTGGCCATTAGTCCCAAGTGGAGTATAAGTGGAATTTGATCCATCTAAATCGCAACGAAAAAATCCAACTCTAGCATTAAAGCCGTTTGTAATCACGATCAATTTGGAATTTATATAATCGATTAATACAGTAGGTGCTGTACCAGAGCCAGATCCTGATCCTGAACTTATATCAATTGATGATACATTCGTACCGTCAAGATTAGAAATATAAAGTCTAGGAGCACCATTTGTAGGAAAGCTAGGTATCACCGTATACAATTTATTATTGTCTGGATTGATGACAGCACCTGCTCTTTCATTGGTAGCTGGCATATATTGATTTGAACCGGAGAGATCAATACTTTGGCAAACAGTTCCTAAATTGTCGCATCGAAAAAGATTCAATCCCACAGATGCATTTCTAGTTAATGTTAATAATTCTCCGTTTAAAGGATTTATTATTAGAAATGGTTCAAATCCTGAATTAGATCCTTGCCCAACAGAAATATCTTGGTAGGTACAATTTCCTCCATCTATTGGACAGAGGAAAAGGGCAGGTTCAGAAGATGATCCTTGATTCGTTGAAGATATGAATATTTTCTCAGATTGAAAATCGATAATTGAATGTGGAGTAACTTGATCGCCAACACTAGCTATGCCCGTAGAAACATTTTGAAAAGAACAATTTGTACCATCCGAATTGCAATTAAAAAGAGAAGGAATTTTTCCTCCCGGTGTATTGCCATTCTGTGTACTTACATGAATTTTATTTAGGTATGGATTTATATTCAACACTCCATATAAACCTGAATCAATTCCTTGACTGGCTGAAATATTTAATGCAGATGCAGAAGAAGAAGTTCCAAATGGAACTGGATTTGTGAAAGCGGGATAAGAGTGTTTATGAGTGACTTGATTGCCATCACTCAAAGTCGCATACAACTGAAAATAATACAAAGTAGATGTATCCAAACCATCTAATAGTATCCAAGGTTCTGTTGTCTCTGGGCTGGAGGAATCTGAAAGACTTACAGTTTCTGAAGTTGAGTAATACAATTTGTAGGAAGTCGCATCTGGAACCTTATGCCATTGAAAAAAAGCTTTCGTACCATTCGCGTATCCGTATAGACTTCTCGTTAGGATTGGTTCGGTGGCAAGACTGGAATTCTGCAATCTAGAGAGCAGAAGAAGTTGTGATAACAAACCATCTGGATCAAGGTCTGAAACAGTAAACATTATACAATTCATTTGAAACAAACTTAGAAATAGAATGAATTGGGAACATTTTGCTTTAATTTTCAACATTTTTATTACTCGAAGTAAAATAATCATTATATCATGTTATACTGTAATAAATATATTATGATATAATGAATTAATTTGGAAAGGACTTTTTAGTAGTTTTAATAATAAATTACTTAGTATAAACGTTTTCCAAAAAAGATTCCTTTGAAAATCAAAAGTTGAAGAAAGTAAAATAATATCTTAATACTTTTTTTTAAATTTTTTATACAAAATATTAGTTTAATATCAAATTAATTTTCACCAAAAGTCACTTCCAACATGTCTATATTACAAGAATTATGAAAGACATCAGCTCTCGCAAAAGCTTCCTCAAGAAGACAGCTCTCGCTCTAGGTGGAATTGTATTGGGTGGTGTTTTTTTACGAAATATTTTCTTTCCTAAATCTAATTCTGACCAAAGTAATTTATTCAATAAGGACAAATCATCTATGATAGCTAATGGCATACTCTCGACTGAAAAACTCGGCTTCCAATGGCCCACTGCAGATCCCTTCCTTTTCTGTGTTCACCATGAAGATTTCTATCCCAAAGGAAATTCTAATTCAGGTCCAGAAGCTTCACTTTCAGGACGAGATATAGGACAAGATTTCACTCCCAAAGATGGTTGGAGAATGTATCATGGGCAAAAGGTTCCAGGATTTCCAGGTCACCCACACCGTGGCTTCGAGACTGTAACTGTCGTGGAACGAGGATTAGTTGATCATGCCGATTCCCAAGGTGCCGCGGGCAGATATGGTGGCGGTGATGTGCAATGGATGACGGCAGGTGCGGGCATTCAACATTCGGAAATGTTTCCACTTCTTTCTAAAGACAAGGAAAATACTTTAGAGTTATTTCAAATCTGGATGAATCTCCCTGCACGCAGTAAATTTGTGGAACCTCATTTCAAAATGCTTTGGTCAGAACAAATTCCTGTCCTCGATGTAAAGGATTCCAACAATAATAATACCAAAGTGAAAATAATCGCAGGCTCCTACAACGGAACGAATTCAATACAACCAACACCCAATTCCTGGGCAGCAGATCCTGCAAATGAAGTGAATATTTGGATTCTACAACTAGACCCTAATGCAGAATTTACGATACCTGCTATGAGTGCTGGTCTGAATCGAAATCTTTATTATTTCCGAGGAAAAGGACTCTCTGCAAATGGTCTTGAAATCCCAGAGTACAACCGAGCAATACTAGAATCTGACAAAGACATTCATCTTGTGAATGGAGAGGAAGAAGGAAAAATTTTATTTCTACAAGGCAAACCCATTTCAGAACCCATAGCTCAGTATGGACCCTTTGTTATGAATACCCAAGCTGAAATCCAACAAGCATTCAATGACTACCAAAGAACACAGTTTGGTGGATGGCCATGGCAGACTTATGAACCAGTCCATGAAGGTAAAGGTAGATTCGCCAAATTTGCAAATGGAAAAGAAGAGCTACCGAGTTAGAGAATCAACAGTTTAATTGCTTGAACTAAGAAAAAATGGAATTTAGAATCATCTATTCAATACTGAATTCATATAGTTTTAATTTATATGAAAAATGAAACTCAATGAATAAATGCAAAAGGGAGACCATTTACTGGTGTTATATTATTATGTGAGGCAATAATTGTTTTACCAGATACTGGATCAAGAGCAGAGGAAGGAGTAATACCAGCTATATCAATTGTTGTAGTATAAAGGCTTGATAAGTTAGTATGAGTACAATTTGTAACATCTAAATCACATCTAAATAAGCTAAGTCCACTTGTATTAGCGTTTTGTGTATGAATTAACATTTTATTATTTATTGGATCAAGAATTGCAGAAGGGCTATTTCCTGAATTTCCACCCAAACCAGCAAGGCTACTGATATCATAATGTACACAATTCAAACCGGATAAATCACATCGATATAAACTCAAAGTTCCAAAAGCACTAGCATTTTGTGTGAAAGTTAGAATCTTAGAATTAATATGGTCTATTGTTATGAAAGGAGCAGTTGCAGTATTCGCTACCTGTCCAGCAGAAATATCAGTAAATGTACAAGCAGAACCATCTATTTCACATCGAAATAGATAAGCAGTGTTCAGAGCTGTTGCACTTGGACTATTGTTCCTTACTGCGATTAATAATTTAGCATCATAAGGATCTATGGTAGCATGTGCATCGTAGCCAGTTTCTGCACCCTGTCCGAAGGAAGATAAATTAGTAAACTTACAGTTAGCTCCATCATTATCGCAATTGAACATGCTTAGAGTATTTACTGAGGCTGTTCTATTCCTTGTAATTGTTATGCTATTGCCTGTATATGGATCCAACACACCGAAGGGTGTTGCCCCACTTAAATTTGCCTGACCAACAGATACATCTTGGTAGGAACATGTCGTTTCTTCGAAATTGCAATGAAATTGAACAGGCTTTTCACCAAGTGTAAAACTATTCGCTGACTGTATAAATTTATTATTCTCAAAGTCTAAAACAATATTAGGGACTAGGAAATCATTTCCAGATGTAGAATTGCCATTGGATAGATTACGATAAACAGGATTTGATCCATCTGAATTAGCCGAATAGTTGGAAGGCGCCCTTGCTCCAGGAGTATTTGTAAACTGAGCTGCAACATAGAACATATTGCGATAAGGATTTACTCTTATGTCTGTGTTTATACCAGAATCTGCTCCATTTCCAAGAGATATATTAACTGCTGTAACTGTAGAAGCTGTACCTAAAGGTGTTGGGTTTGTAAATGCTGGATAAGCAGTCTTTTGAGTATGCCTTCGACCGTTACTCATTTGGGCAACCATTCTAAAATAATACATAGTTGACGGTTCTAAGCCCTCAATAAGTATCCAGGGATTAGTAGTTTCTGGACTGGATGCATTCCCTACTGTTACATTGTTAGATTTTGAGTAATAAACTTTATAGGAATTTGCATTTGGAACCTTGTTCCAACTAAAGAATGCCTTAGTTCCATTGGCATATCAACTTAGGCTTCTAGTTAAAATTGGTTCGTCAATTAAATTAGATTTATTGATAAGGCAAAGTAAAAGTAATTTTGACAAACTACTATTGGGATCTAGATCCGATTCTTTAAAAGGAATACAGCCACTGAAAATACAGATAACAGAGATAATTGTGATTCTTTGGAGCAGTGTAATCATAAATTTTAATAGAAAGAAATAATTTGTTGTTATACTTTACATAAAGCAATTAATCTGTCTATCCTAAAAGTAAATTTCTAATATTCGAAATTTATTATTTCTATTTAATCAGGTGATAGATTCATTTTTTCTTAAATATTGCTCATTTTTCACAGTTGCAAATATTACCATTCCCTAGTAAAAATAACCATGAACCAGAAACAATATCTGATTATTGGCGCAAGCGGAGAAGCAGGCCAAAGTGCTGTGGAAGCCATTCGTAATTTAAACAACCAAGCTTTCATAGTTGGAACAACGACTCAGAAAGTAAATGTTCCAGGAATCGACCTTACCTTATTTGAAATTCAAGCTGAAGAAAATATAGATAAAGACGTTCAATCTGCACTCGATCATGCAAAATGCTCTCCTAAATTCGAAGCATTGATTTATACTCCAGCTTTAGGGGAAGTGGGAATACCTATTGCCTCAATAAGTCTTACTTCTTATAAACAAGCTTTGGGAATCTCATTTGATCCCATGCTTGCTCTAGAGAAGCATCTGAAGCCTAAACTTACCATTGGATATTCTGCTTACTATTGGTTGGATCATACAAAATCATTTTATGGATCAATGGGTCATGTGAAAAGATGTATGGAAGAATGGGCATTGCAATCTCCAACGAATCGACGCATCATTCGTGCTGGGACATTTTTCTCGAAAAGTGTAAGAGGAATATCTTTAGTGCTGCAAAGACTGATTAAGAAAACGGATGATCCAGATATCCTGAAACTGAAGAATGCCTATGAAGGCTCAGGTAAGAAATTTCCAGAATTTTTCTTAGAGTATGCTTGGATACATGAAAAGGAAGGATTTAGTTCGCGATTTCCAAACGTTCCCTACCGACCAACTTCTCGAGCAGATTTAAGCAGAGGCTTGCAAATTGCTTTAGAATCAAAGTCTCCCATTGTATCCGTATTAGGTGATTGGACTTGGGAAGAATCTTTTATGCCGGAGCTTCCTTCCTGGTTTCCAGATAAACTAGATTAATAATCTATTTGCAGTGCTACTTTGATTTAAATTTGCAATATGTCTTCCAAATGCATTCATCACCAAATAATGCATAGGTGCTTGTGTTAGAACATAAATATACCAAGGCAGTGATGGAACAAATTCATGGATTGCAGAAAGAGAATATTTTTTATTCTGAACCTGGCGGAATTCCAACCATCCTGTATCTGTAGTTCGAGTCAATAGCCCACCAATGATATGGAACTTCTGTCTATCCTCTTCAAAATTTCCATGTATGTATTGCAATAGTAGAATTGGCGACTTTAAGAAAAAAATGCGGAATGCCACTAAATCTTTGTTTGGTTCCACTTCGACGAGAATCAAGGATCGAAAAACTTTGGGCAACCAATTCATATATTCTCTCGCAATCCATTCGCTATTACGACTAGGAACAGAAGGAAGCCTTTGGATAGACCGCACACTTTTACGATGGTTGATTTTTCGCTTAGGTCGTTTATGAATGATATTATCTTCTAATTGAAGAACCTTTTGTATCATGCTTGCAAAACTTTTGAACTGAACAAACTTCTCAATCAAATTATCAGGTTCACCCTGTGGTAGATCACAGACAAGACTATCAATCAATGGAGACACCAATGCATAGTGGGAATTGCCAAATATAGTAACCCAAAATTTACTGAAGCCTGTTGAATTGATGGGCACAGGTATCATAAGTCTTTTTACACCTAACTTTGATGCCATAATACTCATAAGGTCTTTGTATGTGAGCTTTTCTCCATTAACTATGTCTATGGTTTTTTTTAGAAAAGATTTATGAAGTATAGACTCTTTAAGAATTGCAATCACATCATCTATATAGATCGCTTGTGTCGTCGACTGTGTCCACGAAGGAAGAATCATGGCGGGTAATCTTTTCACTAAGGATTTTAAGATTTCAAACGATGACCCTCCTTGTCCGACTATCATTCCAGTTCGAAATACAGTCACTGGAATTTTGGTTGCTTGTAAGACTCCCTCTACTTCATGCCTGCTCTGCAAATGTTTGCTGATAAATCCTTCAGGAACTATTCCACCTAGGTAAATAATTTGTTTTATTTTATTTTGCAAGCAAGATCGAGAAAGATTATCTGCTATCAAAAGGTCTGTATCTCGAAATTCTCCCTGGAAAAGTCGAGAGGATGGCATCATGGAATGCACTAAGTAAAATACAATATCAGCATCTTTCAATGCTTCGATTGTGCTTGTTGTGCTGAATAGCTCGCAGTGCCTCCACTCCGCATTAGCAGGAAGATTTTCTATCGGAGAACGTGACAAAGCAATGATTTTATGTTTGGTTGAGGAAAGACTATTAATCAAATTTTGACCAACAAAACCGCTTGCTCCTGTAATAGCTATCTTCATAATCTATAATTCTCCTCAAACTTGTTCCAGGTCTTCTTAGATCGAGAAAATGATTCAAATATTTAATTTGAATTTTTTTTATTTCAATTCATTCTGTAATCGGATCTACTAGAATCTTTTAGACTCACGGTTCAATTGAGATTCTAGGATAAAATTTTCTGAATGATAAATTTTTCAATCTATTGAATTATGGAGCAATGAAATACATAACAACGGAAATAGTCAATGGAATCTTTCGAATCGGTTTCAATCGCCCTGATCTAAACAACGCATTTAATATGCAAATGGTTATGGAACTTAGTGAAGCCTATACTCAATACGAAGATAATGCTGACTGCCGTTGTGCGATTGTTTTTGCTCATGGGAAACATTTTACTGTAGGCTTGGAGATTGACGAAGTCGCTGAATACATTCGAAAAGAAGGCGGAATCTTCTATCCAAACAACCAGGTCGATCCATTTGGAATTGTTGGTCGCATTCGCAAAAAACCAGTCATTATTGCTATCCAAGGATTTTGTTTTACCTTAGGAATAGAACTAGCACTTGCCTCCGACATTCGACTCGGAACCAAAAGTGCAAGGTTCACCCAGGCGGAAGTCACAAGAGGGATTGCTGCCTTCGGAGGAGCAACCTTCCGTATGCAAGATCAGTTTGGATGGGGAAATGCAATGCGCTATCTTCTCACTGGTGATGTGTTTGGTGGTGAAGAAGCTTATCGAGTTGGACTCATCCAAGAAATTGTGGACGTAAAAGAACTTCTGAACCGAGCTCAAACAATAGCTGAGACTATCGCAAGCAATGCTCCTCTTGCCGTTCTTGCTTCCTTGGAATCAGCAATAGAATACCGCAGAGAAGCTGAAATTAAAGCTTTCGGTAAAATCCAAAAACGAGTTCTAGAACTTCTTGAAACGGAAGATGGCAAGGAAGGAATTCGATCTTTCCAAGAAAAGCGTAAGGCAAATTTCCAAGGAAAGTAAATTACGGAATTTTTTTTAGATGTATATACCAAATCATTTTAATTTAAAAGATAAAGATCTCATACTCAAAATAATTAAGGAAAATTCTTTTGGTATATTGATTTCAAATTCAACTCAAGCTGAAATTGAGTCAGAACCTATTGCAACTCACCTCCCATTTCTTATAAATGAGGAAATGACATACTTGCGTGGACATTTTGCACGCCCGAATCCTCAGTGGATAGATTTAGAGGACAAGACTGTTCTCTGTATCTTCCACGGACCACATACTTATATTTCCTCTAGCTGGTATGAAGAGATGCCTTCCGTGCCAACATGGAATTATCTTTCTGTCCATGTATACGGAACATTCAAAAAATTAGATAACGAGAACGAAATCTTGCAAGCCTTAAATGATTTGATTCAAACTTTTGAATCCGAAGACTCAGGTTATTCTTTGGATCAATTGGATGCAGAATATTTGGACAATTTGTCTAAGGGTATCCTTCCCTTCCAAATCGAAATCACACGAATTCAAGCAAAAGCAAAACTCAGTCAGAACCATTCCGAAAGTAGACGTAACAAAGTTATAGATCGATTGAAGCTATCTAATTCAGAACAGGATCAAGCAATCGCTGAGTGGATGAGAATGATTTTAAATCAATCTAGTTGACAAATTGTATCACACTTATATTACTGAATTAAGGATTTATTCAACCGATGTGGATATAAAACAACGATAGAAGCTAATTTCAAATAACTCTAAGCCTCTATCGTTACTGAATTTAGAACAAAAGTTCTGTTCGGAGGTTTTATGTTAGCATCCCTTTCCATCTCTCCCTTAACCATCTACCATCCACATAACGGAGAAATCCTTTGGCATCTAGACAAACTTTCTATTTCTCCTGGATGGACAGGGATTGTCGGTCGCAATGGTTCGGTTATCGAAAGTCTAACAATACTTAAAAAACATGATTAAATTTGTTTTTTAGATTTACCAATCTTGATTTGTAACTATAATAGGATCTAAAGAGTCTATTTTTATGCAAAACTATCAACAAAGAAATTCAATATCAAAATTTATTTCTTCAATTCATAGAATAACTTACTCACTAATTCTAATTACCCTTTTCGTAAATTGTTTATTTGATGAACCTGGAACTATCTCTGGCAAAGAAGCAAATCAAATAATTACTTCAAAAGCCTTAGCAAAAATTCAAAGCTGTGGAGTACTTGCTGCACCCTCTAAGGAAGAAGAAGGTTCAGATCCTGACCCATTAAGAAGACCAGCAGCTCCAGAAACTTCCAATAGCTTTTTTTTAATGGCTACGTTGTTTCTCAACTTTGAAGCCTTCAATATGTTTGATCGATACAAGAAAAAGGACATTAATGAATGTGCAGATGATCTCGACTTTCTTGATTGCAATGTTATAGCATCAGCTTGGAAAGGAAGCATTAACGCAGGTGCGGCAGTGGGTGGTATTATCTGCAAAGATGTTAAGAAAAAATGAACCATCATCCACAACCTATCCAAGTGTACAGATATCATCTAAAGATTCGTTTTTTAGAAGCGATTCGTCGATGTCGATAGATCTAAGTGCATAATCGATAGAGTTTATCACAGACTTTAAAACACAATACCCTTTATAAAAGAATGTATGGAATGGTTATATCTCACTTCGAAAAAGAATCTTCTATCATGTAGCAGGCAGAAAGGATTTTAGATTTCTTATTATAAAATCTTCCTCTCATGGAAATTGTTCCTAAATCTAAAATTGAAATCTAATTTGGAAGAGAATGAAATCTATTACCTTCCCCAAGAGATTAGTTTGGATGGCAAAAGAGAAATAAAGAAAAGTATTTTATCCTTAGCGAATATGGATAAGGCTAAAATTTTTCAAATCATACATCAATTAGGTTCTAACTCGGAAAGTTTATTGATTCTAGATTTTCCCAGTGAGGGCGAATGGAAAAAACTCCACCTTGCCTTAGGAATTGTACAAAGCCCAGTGATTCTGTTATTAGATGAACCCACCAATCACTTGGATCTGTAATCTATTGAATGCTAAGAACAAATTCTAGCAGACTTGAATGCAGCTATGGTTGTTATTAGCCATGATGAATCTTTTATAGAAAGGATTAGGATAAGAGAAATCATCCAGTTGGACAATTGAAATAACAAGACTCGATAGAATAATACTAGTTTCAAATTGAATAATACTTGTTCTATTGGCAAAAAATATTTTAAAATATTTAATTTTAAAATTAAATAATATTGACCATTAATAATTCATATCTATGTTAGTAGAAAATTGAGGAAATCATGTATAACAAATTTATTATCCTTGCTCTAACTTCCTTTATAATCGTATTTACTAGCTGTAATTTACTCTTCCCGGAAGAGGATAATTCGGAAGATTTGAGTTTAGCTTTACTTGCAATTTTAGCAGGAAGCAATACAACGAATACTAATAACGATTCAAATGCTAATTCTGATTCAACAAATGTTGCAAATCCGTCCATTTCTCCTGGAGCAGGAACTTATGGAGAACCGCAGAATATTACACTCACCTCGAATACAACAGGCGCAACAATTCGATATGCAATAGGAAGCACACCGACCTGCTCATCAGGAACAGTATATTCGGCTGCTTTCAACTTGGGGACTGTAGGTGACCCAGCTACGAGTCGAACTGTAAATGCAATAGCTTGCAAGGATGGATTGACGCAATCATCTGTTATTTCATCTGCTTACTTAATACAGGAAGAAATTTGCGATGATGGTTTCGACAACGATAATGATGGACTTACCGATGCAGGAGATGCTGATTGCCCTTAGTTTAAGGAATAGAATCAAAATAATTATTTTATTTCAGAAATAATATTGAATTCCAAAGTTCACAGATTCTGAATTTTGCGAACGCATGAATTCTAATCCTAAACCAAAATCATCGTATTTGTACTGGATGCCAAGAATTCCAAGAGCTGAGGTCTGGTTGTAAAAATTCTTCAATCGTAAATCCAATTGTATTCCTGTTGGATTGGATTCGAAGTCATTCACATTGAATCTAGAAGATACCAAGGCTATTCTCTGGGCTTGCAATCTTAGATTCCCTTGGCTATTCATGATTCCCATTCCACCAAACAGAGTAAAGCCATTCCATGAGTATGCATATCTTACATCCGCTGTGCTTGAATACAATTCTGATTCATATTTCAAATCATTGATGCCAATCCAACGCCTACGCTGTCCATTGGAGCTAATTTGACTAGGTCTCCTGTCATAAGTATTTAAATAGACAGTTTGTTCAGTTCGAAACATTCCAAATCCAAAGGATAGCCCAGACTTTAAGTCAGATGATTTCTCAGTGTTTGAATCAGAGTTACTCTGATTCACATTTGCAAATGGAAAATACCTTAGATTCGCATTGAAATTGGCAACTCTACCTTTAACATTTACATTACGTAGATTGAGAAATAAAAGATTGATCTCGGAAGGATAATAGGAAAAAAATTGAAGGTGCAAATTCCATTTGCGCCACTCTCCTGATTTATCTAAAAAATTTCCAAGGTTCGTCGCCAAAACTAAATTTGGTGATACTGCAGCACCGAATCTGGGTAAGGCCCTAAGCTCCGTTTGATCAATTAAGGGAAACCTATTTCTTAAATTGCTACGAGCTAATGAGTATCCCAGACTCACTCGATTTTTTGTGATAAGTGTTCCACCCATAAGTGTAGAGTTCACATTTTGCAAGACAGCGCTTTCTGCCATACTATTCAAGAAGCTATTTCCATAAATAGAATCTAAGAGTGGTTCAGCAGCAAATGCCAGTGCATATTCTTCCGAGGAAAGAAAGCTACATTCCCCTCCAACACAGATTGCGTTAGCTTGCAAAGATTGAAAATGAAATAGAACTAGGATGGCTAAAATTGTGATAATAGAGTGAATTGTTAGAAATAGAGTTTTCAATTTATGCCTACAGCGAAATCATTCTAAATCCAATTTTTATAAAATCCATAATACTATCAACGGAATTATGTCCCTTGTTTTTAATAGATGGAACAAGTTTTTGGAAAGATTTTTCAAATGACAGGCTAGGCTTGTCTAATAATTTGGAGATATAAAATAGACTCCAAGGATAGCCCATGACATCAGCAACCATCGGACTCGATAAATCCCTTGCAGAAGAAGTTCTTTCTTCTTCATCGAAAATCATCAAAGAAATTACCAATCGACTAGCTCAGAAATGTTCTGATGCAGGACGAGTATCCGTTCCTAAGATGGATGAGAACCAATTGGTTTTCTACCAACTAGCATGGATGAAAGCAGAGCAAGAAATTGCTGAGCATTTTGTAAAATATGCTTGGGATACTTCTGCAGGAAGTAGTGATCTTGAACAAAAGATGGCATTGGTTTTTGCAGCAGAAACAGTCTCACATATTCGTAGCGAGATTTCCCAAAGACCTAAAGAATACCAAATCACTATGGAAGAGATGGAGACTGCTCTATTCTCTGATAAAGTTAATTCATATATTGAAACTGCAATGGGAATTTCTAACTACTCAGAAATCGTAGATAAAATCCAAGAAAAAGGTCACTTTGGATCTTATGGTCTTTCAGAAGATCATGAATCATTTAGAGAAGCATTTGAAGATTTTGCAAAAAACCAAGTAGCTCCTCACGCAGAACATGTTCATAGAAACGATGACATGATCCCTGAAGAAATCATCCAAGGTCTTAGAGACATGGGTTGCTTCGGATTATGTATCCCAGAATCCTATGGTGGAATTCAACCTAATGATAAACCTGACAACATATCTATGTTAGTTGTTACGGAAGAACTTTCTAGAGGTTCACTGGGACTCGCAGGATCATTGATCACTCGTCCAGAAATTTTATCGAAAGCACTTCTTAAAGGTGGAACCCAAGAACAAAAAGACAGATACCTTCCTAGAATCGCAACGGGCGAGCTCATGGGTGGAATCATGGTTACAGAGCCTAACTACGGTTCGGATGTTGCTGGTGTTTCTGTTACAGCAAAAGAAGTGGATGGTGGATTTGTCATCAATGGTGTTAAAACATGGTGTACTTTTGCTGGCTATGCAAATCTTCTTCTAATTCTATGTAGAACAGAAGCTGATCCTAATTTGAAGCACAAAGGACTTTCTATTCTACTTGCTGAGAAACCTTCTTTTGATGGACATGAATTCTCCTTCAAACAAGAAACGGGTGGAACTATACAAGGTAAAGCGATTGGAACGATCGGTTACCGTGGTATGCACTCTTTTGAAGTATCCTTTGAGGACTTCTTTGTTCCTAAAGAAAATCTTCTTGGTGGAGACGAAGGTCGAGGAAAAGGATTCTACTACCAGATGGAAGGTTTTGCAGGTGGGCGTATCCAGACTGCAGCTCGAGCCAATGGTGTGATGACAGCAGCGATGGAATCAGCTTACCGATATGCTCAAGAGCGAAAAGTATTCTCAAAGCCAATCTTTGATTATAACCTAACTAAGTATAAAATTGCTAAAATGGCAATGATCATCCAAGCTTCTCGCCAATATACAAATTATGTTGCGAAACTTTTAGATGAACACAAAGGTCAGATGGAAGCAACTTTGATTAAATTCTACGCTTCTAAGATTTCTGAATGGGTAACTCGTGAAGCCATGCAAATACATGGTGGAATGGGTTATGCGGAAGAGTATGCAGTATCTCGTTACTTCGTTGATGCTAGAGTATTCTCTATCTTTGAGGGAGCTGAAGAAGTCATGGCACTTAGAGTAATCGCTAGAGACTTACTTGAGCAAGCACTCAAAGGCTAAATAACAGAATCAAATTTTAAGTTATTTCTTAGCCTAAACCTAAAAAGGGAGCGAATTGCTCCCTTTTTTTATACCTTTAAATTGTGTTCCATAAATAGTTATTGATTTTTAAAAAACTATTTTACATCCAAAACAATCATACATATATCATCTTCCATTTCATGATTTTGAATAAACTCATTCATCTTATACATAAGTGCAGGTAGGAATTCTTTAATGGGAAGATTTGCAATTTGAATTAACTTATCGTTTAGTACTGATTCAAAGAATACTTTTGCATTATTCTCATACTTAGCAGCTTCCAAAATTCCATCTGTGCAGAGAAGAAGTCGTGATCCCTTTTCTAAGATAAACTCTTGGTTAACATACGGTTTGTATTTTAAAAGCTTAGAGTTGCTAGAGAGAATTCCTAATGGGCGAGAAGATTTTGAAGAATCTAAATTACCTACCTTACCATTACGAATTAAATAAGGACTCGGATGTCCAGCTATAGAATAAACTAAGTCCTTTGTATCAGGATTATAAATTGCATAAAATGCAGTTACAAAACGTCCTGCACAGAAATCAATTATTGATTCGTTGAGAAAACTTAATAGCATACCTGGATCCATCTTAAGATCCAAAGAAGCATTTTCAATTCCACTTTTTAACATTGCTGTAACAAATGCAGATGGCACACCATGTCCAGCAACATCGGAAATAAAAATTCCTATAGAATCATTTAGAGGAAAAATATCACAGAAATCTCCACCGATTTGTTCCAAAGGGCTATATATATATTCAATAAACGGATAAAGGCTGTGGGAAGGAAGAAGTCTCGCTTGTATCTTAGCAGCCATTTCCATATCTCGATTCATGATTTCATTCTGGTGAATTAACTTTTGATTTTCTTTGTCCAGTAGGACTTTGATCATTGCCTTTTCTGTTGTATCAAAGAAGGAAAGACGGATAAAAGTTTCTTTTTCAAAATACTTTCTTCCAGAGACTAAACAGATTCTTTTAACTCCATTCTTTCCTATAATTTCAATCTCAACTTCATTTAGATTTATCCCAGAAAGAACCTTTTCAAAAAAATCAATCATTATTGGTCTTGAAGAATCACTTAAAAAATTATCAATAAAGGACTGACCTATTATCTTTTTCTTTGTTACACCTAGCCAATCAAGAAACGTAATATTTGCCTTAACTACACTCAATTTATCATCAACTGAAGCATAACCAATCGGCGAATTATTGTACAAATCGTCCGATTCAATAAATTGATTTAATAATTGGAATTCTTTATCTTTTAAATTCTTTTTGATTTCATGATTTTCGTATAAGAGACTTATTTGATTGGCAAAAAATTTAAACTGAATTATCTGATCCTTTGTCAAAGAATCTTTATCTCTAAAAAAAATTGAAATAACTCCAATAAAATCTTCTGTGTGATTGCGAATAGAAATCCCTACAAAAAGCTTAAAAGCATTACTAGTAGAAGAGAAGTTGAGCAATGAAGTTTCGCTAATTTGCAATAAATCTAAATTTGATTCTTGAGTAAGCTGAACTAAGTGTAAAATGTCCTTACTATTTCTAAGTTCATTTTCATCAAATCCATGAGTGTAAAAATCAGGAGCATTGTCAGATTGAGAAATGTAGAGTAGAACATGATCAGTCTTAAGTAATAAAGCCAAACTTTCTAAAACTTTTTCTTGGAATTCTAAATAATGCTTATTTTCGGTCATATAATAGTTGTATTAAAAATATTCCTAATCTTTTAAAATATATAAGTTAGGTCAAATTAAAAATAAACTTTTGATTTTTTTGTGGTTAGGTAAGTTTAAATTATTTAAGGGAATAGATGTTGTTCCTAAAATAATTTTTCAAATGTAGTATGAAAAATTTAATATTACTAAATTTTCTCGATCAAATGAATTGTTTGATTTATCGTTATAAATTTTATCCCAGGAAGAATTGTATTTCCCTTCTATCCTAAATTTCATTGTCTCTACCGGAATAAAATCTATATTTATTGAAGCTGATTCTAGGGAATATCCGTTTGCAGTATAAGTCTTCATAACTATTTCATTAGGATCATAAAATCCTTCTGCCCTTAATCCAAGTTTCCAGATTTCATTTAAATGAAAATAAAACTGAATTGCAAAACCTTCCCACCGAGAATAAGATTCTCTAGAAATATTTCTTTTGTAACTTTCTAATGTTGACAAATTATTCACCCAAGATACTAAAGGTTTCCTTTGAAATCCAATATCATAAATCAAATAGACTTCCCACCAATCATAGAACTTCCCTTTTAGATAAATATTATTAAAGTAACGAGTTTGTCGTTGTTCCTGATTAGGAGCTTCATTTCCAATAAAAGTACTATAAGTAATTAACCAATTTTTACTTACTTTGTATTGTAATTCTGTACCTATAGCTTTATCAACATTAGTTTCTTTGAGCCTTTGCCATCCATTTAATATATAAAAAGAAAGCTTTAAGTCGTTTAAAGGATTCCAAACAATTCTCCCACCTGTTTCATAATAGGGAGAATTTTCAGCGACTAATGAGCGTGTGTAATTGAAATTTTGAAAAGAAATAGGAGATTCACCACCAATATGAGAAGGAAAAATTCCAACATCCAACCACAAATTTTTTAATAGAGCATAACCTATCCAAGCTTGGTAGATAGGCTTATATTGATCTGGTTCTAGGGCATAGTTTGCTTGAACGTAAGTTCCAGCATGAATTCCTATAGCATAATGGTACGATTGAGATTCTTTAGATATATTTATTAAGGCGTGGTTTATCGAAAATTCATCCATTTGAATAGCTTGAGTTACATAAGGTCTTTTCTGTTCACGAAATCGAATTGATGATTTAGTATAGTATGAATCTAATCCAACATTGATTGTAGGAATATGATCTTCCAAAGAACCTTTAAGCTGAACATTATTAGTTAGATTCTTGGAAGTCTCAGGATTTTCATTTTCATCAGAGTATACAACCTTAGAAAGTAAGAATAGAAAAATACAAAGGAAATAAATTTTAGATATTGAATTTTTCATCATAACTCATTAGAAAGTATATAATGCTTTCATTAAGTAAAATCAGCAATAAATATATTATCTTTTCAATATCCATTGCTGCAGTAGTATTTAAATTCTCTAGTATTGCAACTTTATATGATTACCAGACATGGGATGGACCTGGACACAAAGTACTTCTAAATATTTTTATTAAACTATCATCGCAATTTCTTGCAGAAGGATATGTAGATGATTGGTTTGGAGGGTTTCCTGCCTTTAGATACTATCCATCCTTTTTCGCTTTCTTAGGAAGCTTACCATTTCACCTAGGTTTTGATATAGATACTTCACTTCGACTATCTATTTGGCTAACTGCATTGATATTAATAGCAGGATATTATTATTTTGCCTCGACCTTTTTAAATAGTATACTTAGTTTCTCAGCTTTGTTTTTATACCTAAGTTTCCAAGGGCCGCCCACTTTAGGCTCATCATTTGCTGGAATATGGGGTGGGAATTTTCCTTCTTTACTTGGTACAGGTCTCTCGTTCTTTTCATTAGGTTCACTTCTACGAATCCATTTAAAATCCGAAAAGATTGATTATGCCAATCTTTGTTTCTTTTTCTTTAGTTTATGCCTTCTTGGCTTCACACATTATTTAAACTTTATATTTACATATTTAATTGTTAGCATTTATATAATTATATTTTTTCTAAAAATATTTCTTGATGATTCTAAACAAAATAAAATTTCTAAAAATGCATTTGGTATATTATTAGTTTCATTCTTTGCATTAATTGTAGTCTTACCATCTTTCTATGGACCCATTTTTCAATCATCTGAATCCTCAGGAGAAACATTATTAGTTATATATCCATTTATAGAAAATATATTAGGAATTAATACTTCGTCCAATCAGGTAAATGAAATATTAATATCACCTGTGAAATTAATTCCTCTCTTCTTGTCTGTGGGAATTATATTTTTCAAAAGAGTGAATTATAAATATACATTTTTAATTTTATCTTATGTTTGTTTATTTATTATAAGCCAAGATCTTTCTGTTCCCAAAATTCTGTTTTTCTCTAATATTCATTTTTATAGAGCCTGGGACATTTTTCTAGGAATCCATTTCATAGTTTCTATGATAGGACTTTCACAAGTTTTCAAAAAATACAACCTAGAAAATACCATTTTCGCCTTATCAGTGATATGTCTATTTTTCCTTGGTTATAAATATAAAGACAATAACTTTGATTCAAATATTTACAAAAAATGGAACAACGAAATTTCACAATATAAGTTTAATGAAAATGAATATGTCTTTATAGAAGAAACAACTAAGTTTCCTTGGGATCATTCTCCACATAAAGCTCTTAGCTGGATGCAATCTCGTAAAATAAATACAGTAAATGGCCTAATGGTTGAGTCAAGCTGGACTCCCTATGTAAATCGCCTTTATATTCCCTTTCGAAATAATTTTAATTTTATATGGGGTCATCAAGATCCATATATCACATATGAATTAGAAAAGCCAAGCCTTGAGACTACAATAGAATATTTAAACAAAAGAAATATAACAAAGGTTATAAGCAAAACACAAGTATTTGACAACGATATCCAAAGTTTAATTACCATAGATTCTGATTATAATGTTCAACTTACGAAGAAAGATACTTCAGACTCAAATATTACGATACATTCAATAATTCAAAATAATTCGAATTCACTTAAGAAAGAACCATTTATTATTGGGTTAATAAGAGAAAGTACAATTTTAAATTATACAGATAAAAAAAAGCCAATAGATTTTTTTATTGAATCATTTAAATTGCAAAATGAATTCCCTAAGGACTCCATTTTTATAGATTTAGATGCATATTGGAAATCAAAACAAATTTTGAAATATTCAATTCCATTTCATAAAGTAATTATTTATAGCTCTGATAGATTTAAAGTTAAAGAAGAATTGACGCTTAAGGAATGGGACAAATTCATTTTTGATAATAACAAGAGAATATTTCCAAATTTAGAAAGTTATAAAAAATCAAGAGACAATTGTGAAGCAAATCATATAAACCAAAGCTATTTCCCAGATTTATACTTAGATTCTATTTCTAAAAATCTAATGTTTAGAACACATTTTAACCAAACTCTAGTTTGTGGATTAGAAAAAGAAAAACTAAATTTCCAGGAACTACATTTTCAATTCCCAATATTATTAGGTAGATTGAAATTTTTATTAATGATTTTCATTTCCTTTTTCTGGTTGGTATCTGGGTTTGCTTTATTTAAAAAAACGAATGCATGATTAAAAATATATTTTAATTCCCAAGCAGGATTTTTAATCATATGATTTAATATTTCACGACTCTCACTCTCTGGAAATATAATAGCAGTATTATATCCTAGATAAATTGGAATATTAGAATTATCTTCCATAGGCTTATGCCAAAATTTTTGAATTAGGCTATATCTTTCTTTATCATTTGCAAAAGAATATAAAGGATTTAATCCAAATGTATAGATTTTATTTGGACATTCATAAACAAATTCCTGAAACTTATCCCAATTGAGCCAAATATTATTATCAATGGCGAGCTTTCGACAAAGAAAAGAAGCATATTCTCGTTTTCCATTATTTTGAGATTTTAACTGTTCATATACTCCTGAACCTAAGAGAGAGGTTCCTATTAAAGCGATTGGTAAAAACATTTGTTTTGAAAATGGTAAATCCAAATTAGCCCGAAATTTTTCAGATGAAGCAATCCAAAGAAAACCGATAGGAACAGTCCACTCTATAGATTTAGTAGTAGTATAAGATGCAATCAAACCAATAAAAAAAAGAAATGCTAAATTCTTATCAGAATCCTTAAAATGTATGATTCCAATTATTAGAATTACTACAAAAGAAATTAAAAAGAGTTGGGTATCTGGAGAAGCCCATTCTGCAATTTTTTCTAAACCATCAGGTTGAAAGATTTGTAAGACCCATTCAATATAAAATATCTTGAATTGATTTGGGAAGGAAGGATGAAAAATTAAACCTGATAGAAATCCAAATAAAGAATAAGAAAAAGGTCTCCATAATAGATTTTTCTTTTTGCTTAGAAAGAATGTAACAAATAAATCAATTGTGGAAAAAACAATAATCAATGGTGACAAAGGATAAGACCAAACCGAAATAAAAGCTAACAAAAATAATATTTTATTCGATTGTTTTTTCCAAAAATAATAGTAAAGAAAAAATAAAGGCAAAAAAAGTAGCAAGCCTTTAGCGAATAAAAATCTACCAGTGAATCCATAAGAGCCAAATAAAAATAATAAAGTAAATCCTATGATTTGAGATGTTGTCTTTAGCTTATGAATCCACAAAAAAACAACTACACTCAATGCTACTAAAATTGAAATTATAAGTTTGACAGGAATCCAATTTTGAAGCCTAAGAACTTGGTGAAATAATAAGTGAGTATCACCAAATGAATTCTTAAATAGCCAATCATGACCCCAAGTAAGGATTTCAACTTTTCCATATTCAGAGTATATTTTAGCAACCGCTAAATGATAATATAAATCTGGATCCATTAAAGAATCATTAATATTTAAAAGAAAATAAAAGTATATAGTAGTTAATAGAAAGACAATGCTTAAAAAAATACTCAGAAATGAAAAGTATTTAGTATTAATACCCACCCCACTCGAAATCATCAAAATTCGAAGTACGAGTGATCGAAGTAGACGGTGACGTATTGATACTACCATCTGATTTGATTTTGTGAATAAAAAGGCTAGAACATGGTGGCCCACAAGTTGTCACTCCCACTAGAATAGCAAGGTATTTTCCATCTGGGCTAACTTTTATATTCCTAACCATATTAGAATTAATAATATCGTAGGAAAATAGTTCTGAAATACTTTCAGAACTTAAATCATGTTTTAATCCTTTGATTCTAACTTGCCCACCCAATATACCAGCTAAGTAATAGTAACGATCATTGGGGTGGGCAATAAATCGTTAGTAAGATTCTCCCACATTTGGTAAATCGAAATATGTATCCACTTGTCCAAGTGTACCATCTGATCTTGTATCTCTTCGTAATATTTTGTTAACTTTAAAATTATTGGCTCCAGGAAGGTTAGTATGAGTAGCTGTATATAAATATGGTTTTAATTTTGATTTCAAATGAATTCTGGTTCGATTGGTAAGATCCAATTCAGTTTGAGTAGCAATCGCAGTTAAATTCCCATCAGAATTTAATCTATATGGTATAATATCTGAATTAGCTGCTATAGCACTCGTTATGTACATATAATCCCCATTAGGAGATAAGACAGTATATGCTGAGCATAATCCTCCGAAAGGCCCAGTAGATGAACCTATTGCCCCATTTGAATCATAAGCGAATGTGTAATATGCATCACTGCTTCCATTTCGAGCAAGAAATCGATCTTGATTTGGTATGCTAATCAATTCTCGTATATTGGTGAATCCAACAAAAGGAGATCCTGCAACTTCACTAACTCCGGCTGAGGAGTTCACACGAAAACTCCTTAAATCGGTTACATTTTCTTTGTTAAAGAAAATATATTTATTATCTCTAGAGCGAACTAATCTTGAAGATGTTGTTGGCAACCCTACCGCAATTGGATTCTCTAAACCGACTATACCCGATGTCGTGTTGAATAAATAGGAACTTACAAAATTTTCTGCTCCAACACTAGAGTTTCCTGAAAGTATAATAGCTCCTGGCTTTACATCTGTAGAAAGAAGTTTAAAAGTATATGAAAGGGTCGTTACGGACGGTGAAGTAATATTCAGATTAAACTTCCATTCATTGGTCAAATTTGAATCCGGTAATGTAATTACAGATACATTTTGTTCGAAACCTACTGGCAATACGTCTGGAAAATTTGAAGAAGCCTGAAGATCAATTGTACCGATTGAGGTAGTTTCTATACTATAGCCATTAGTTTTATCAATCGAAATATTTTCGGTTCCAGTAACTTTTAGAATGATATCGGATGTCTTCTTAACAAAGGCTTGGGAAGATCCTAACTCGATAGTGGATCCAGGTTTATATTCTGCACCGTTATAAATAATGGAAAGCTCTATAGGAGGTCTTATTAAACTTCTTAATAGTAGACTTATAAATGTTGTTTCTGTGGGGGATTGCAATTCGGGAAGATTACAAACTATAAGCGACATAAGTGTTGAAACAGCTAAGAATTTTTTCATTTTATGCCCCCTTTTTCCAAAGAATTGATACAATTTATTTCAATTATATTAATTCAGAATGTGTAAACTAATTATTACCTAAATTAAATATTCAGTCTACCAATAAATACGACATTTGATTCGTTTCTTTTTGCAAAAATCCTATGATTTTTTAATAAATTCAATAAAATATTAGAAATAATTTATTTTTAAGAAAGCTATATTTTCTTTTTCAGAGAGGTGAATTTACTCTCTCGAAAAAATATTCACTATACCTTTCGTAACTGTATGAATTGTAAACCCTACCACGCCTTTAATTTTTAATGTTTGGAATATTTCAAGCAAGAGCTTTTTAAGAGCTAAATCAAATGGTAAAGCGTAAACATTCCAATCAATTTCCAATTGAAATGAACTGGCCTTATCTTTACTTTCTTCACTCTGAACATTCGTAAGCAATTCATGAGCATACGCATCTTTATGTTCCGATGTACGCATTGTACCTTTTGCCAATACAACATCATGATTGTTATCATTAGTAAATTCAGCCCTTAAGTCAATTCTATCATTTATAATAGGAAGTGGGATAACCTTCAATCCTGCCAAATCTGTCCAAGTTGATCCAGTAAGTGTGATGAAACCATGTGTATTTGAATCTTTTTCAACCATTAACCTACCTTTATCTCCTAGCTTGCATCTTCCATATTCAGATTGAAATAAAAAGCTCATGGGTGCTCCACAATCCATATTAAAATTCTTAACGAAAATTTCTGACAAAGTTATTTTATAGATAGGTGTTATATTATGGTCTTCAATGTAAAGTTCGCCACGTTCGATATTTGTATTTTGAATAATGAAAAGTTTCCTCTTTGGAAGTAGCTCTACCTTTTTCTCAGAGGCTTGGCGGTTAATATATTTTCCTTTAGGTTCAAGAACGATACTTTGACGCACCAAGAATCTACCTCGCAGCAAATTCGTAAATGAAACTCTTCCTTTAATTTCCTTAGCTGTAATTTCAATAATATCTGTATGATTGATTCCTGGAAAATAAATCCTAAACTTTCGCATAACAAAGTACATTAATGGAAAATGCAAACCTCCACCTTCCCAATGGATAGTATATGAACCTTTAGAAATACGATTTAAAAACCAAAGTAGAAATTTGCCTGATAAGAAGAATTGTAAGGTAAGAAATACAATAATGAGAAGGATCGTTAAACTAACGATTGAGATAAAAAACATAGTTTTATTGCTATAGGGAGTTAATGAATATCGTATCTCTTCTCAACTTGGTGTTTATCAATTTGACTTAATTGAAACTCAACAGCAAGCTCATCGAGAAACTCTCTTTCATCTTTCTTTAATTTCCCATCAGTAGAAACTATGCAGACCGCATCTTCATAAAAGTTTAATGCGTATTGGTCATTGCCATCTACAACTTTAATGATCGTCTTCATAGGTAGGGGGGAATCAAATACATCAGAGAGAACATCAACAACATCAGATTTTGAATCTTTATAATCAGAAAGTATTGAACCTGGTTCAAAAAGTGCCTTTACCATCTCTCCAACCAAATTACCTTCTTTATCATGAAAAGCACCGTCTGCCATACAGGCATGAGACCACAAACTCACAAGGATTTTGGCGTATTCCAAACGAATATCAACCCCATTCTTGAGAAATGAAAGTTCAGATACTTCAGGAGTATCAGGATAATTTCCAAATTTTCGTTTCGTGAGTCCAGAAATAATTCTTTTAGATGGCATCTTAATCTAGATATTAAGATTCCCTAGAGAAAGAATCAAGTCGGAAATACGGAATAATTCTCTTTTTCTTGGAAAAATTTAATATAAAAATCTAGAAAAATTCTAAAATCTTATTAATATCCACCTCCCTTTTTATTGCTAAAAGAGTTTTCGAGCAGTAAAAATTATAATTTATTTCCAAAATTCAAAATAAACAAGTTCAAACATAGATTGAACAAACTTGGCTCTTTTTGTTTAAACTATGTACACTTTGTTTGGAAATAAATAGTTTTGGAATAGATTTCTAATTTTTCGATTATTTTAATTTTTTTTCACAATTTCTTGACATATTTTCGACAATGTTATCAAATAATCAAAACATTGAATTTGAAATGAAAACAATAAGGAAAAAATTATGAAAGCTAAATTTCTCACACTCATTATGGCACTCTTCATCAGCTTCCCAGCTGGTGTATTTGCTGGTCCGTTAGACGGAACTTGTATCGCATTAGTGCATGGTATTTTAGGATTTGATGATCGCCAAGGCCCAGCGGCTGGTCTACTTAAGTATTGGGGTGGACTAGACGGTTACCTAAGATCACAAGGTGCCAAAGTTGTAACTCCAGGTAGTTCTGCTGCGAACAGCTTAAGCGTAAGATCCAGTCAAACAATCTCTGCATTGAATACTTGGATGCCAGCAAACGGTTGTTCTAAGGTTCACCTAATTGGTCACTCACAAGGTGGACTAGTAGTTCGATATATGGTTTCTAATATGGGATTTAAAGGTAAGACTGCAACTGTAACAACAGTAAATTCTCTACACAAAGGTGCACCATTAGCAAATATAGTATTGAATAGCATTCCAAGCTGGTTGCAACCTTTTGCAAATTCTGCTATTAGCCTTCTAGCCCAGTTATTCTACATGGACGGAAGACCTCAAGATGTTATCGCTATGGGTCAATCTCTTACTACGAATTATGTAAATAGTTTTAATTCTTCTACGCCAAATGTTTCTGGAATGAAATACTATTCCTACGGTTCTTCTATGGCTTGGGCTGATTTAATCCAACATCCAATTATGGCTCTTACTCATCCAATTACTTGGGCTGGTGGACTATTTTACGGACTAGGAAGCTCAAATGACGGAGTTGTTCCTATTAATTCTCAAAAGTGGGGATCTTGGAAAGGTACTCCTCCTGACTATTGGTATGCGACTGGAATAGATCATTTGCAAGCTACTAACTTTCAGTGGTCTGGTCAAAATTTCTACAACGTTACTGGTCATTACTTAAAAATTGCAAAGAACGCGAAAGCTGGTCTTTGATTTAAATAATTTCTCGAAAGGTTATAAATGCTTATAACCTTTCATTTACCTTCTCACTTTAAGTATTAATACTATTAACTATGAATCAAAAATTAATTATAGCTGCTGTTGTTGTAGCAATCATTGGATTAGGATATTTCATTTTTAGATCTGAGTCTTCTTCTTCGAGTTCAGATAATTCTATTTTCGAAAAATCTGATTCATACTCAATAAATCCTACAGATGACAACTTCTATCCACTCGGCCAAGGATCTAATATTTGGGATGAAGCACTTTCCCCTTTCCAAGAAGAGAATACGAAATCTTATTTAGAAATTCTTTCTGATCTAAAATCAGGAAAAATAAATTTTGTTTGGGAAGTTTGGGCACTAAGAGACAAATGCCCTAAAGATTATTCTCCCTCACAATGTGATGCAACCATAATCGCATTTATTGATGCAAATTATGATGGCTCCGATCGCGATAAAATTAAAGAGCTCTATACTAGTTATTTTAAATATGAAAGCGATGTAAGACAGCTAGAACTTCCTTCCAATATGAATTTTGAAGAACGATATAATAAATTGAGAGAACAAAGACTCAAATCTCTTGGATCTGAAAAGTCTGAACTGTTCTTTGGAATGGAAGAAGCTCAGGTAAATTTTATGGAAGGATCACATAATTTTATTCAATCAACTAAGAATATGAATCCTGATGAACGCGTAAAAAAATTCGAAGAGCTACGTAAAAAAACTTACGGTCCCTATTTCGAAAACGTGATGAGTAGAGAAGATAAGTTCAATCATTACGAAACTGAAATTCTCTTGAGGGAATCTGAAATGCAGAAACTTTCAAACGAGGAAAAAGAGAAAAAACTCGCAAGTCTTGAATTAAAATATTTTGGTAAAGAAAAAGCAACTCTCATTGCCAAAGCAAGACTCGAAGAAAAGAAAGAACAAGAACGCTACGTAGACCTAGCTAAGAAAGAAGAAGATCTATTAAAATCTTATCCCAATCTCTCTGATAAAGAAAAAGAAATGAAAGTTCAAGAACTACGAAGTAAAATCCTAGGCAAAGAAGAAGCTGAAATTTATACTCGTCGATTGAATTTCGAAAAAGAAACTTCCAATTTTTAAGTCAATTTAGTTAGCATATAAGGGAAAATTTTTGTATTTTCCCTTTGTGAAAGAAAAATGATGGCTCTATGTCTCGGAAAATTCTCGTTACAACTGCTCTACCCTATGCAAACGGTTCCATCCATCTTGGACATATACTAGAAGGTGTACAGGCAGATATTTGGGTTCGATATCAAAAGTCTCTTGGCAATGAATGTTTATTTTTCTGTGCAGATGATACGCATGGAACTCCCATCATGCTTGCCGCAAAAAAAAACCAAACAACACCTGAAGAATATATTAAAAAAGTACACATTGAACATGAAAAAGATCTTCGTGCTTTTGAAATAAATTATGATAAATATTATACTACAAATTCAAATGAAAATAAAGAATTAGCTGAAGAAATCTACAACAAATTAAAATCTAAGGGTCACATTAGTGCTCGTGAAATAGAACAAACATTTTGCGAACATGATAATATGTTTTTACCCGATCGCTTTATTAAAGGAACTTGTCCTAAATGTAATTCTAAAGATCAATATGGAGATAACTGTGAAGTCTGTGGTTCAACTTACTCACCAACAGATTTAAAAGAATCCTATTGTGCTATTTGTGGAAACACTCCAATCTTAAAATTCTCTAAACATCTTTTCTTTAAATTACAAGATTTTGAAAAACCACTTCGAAATTGGCTCTCAACACCGAATCGAATGCATGAGGGTTCAAAGAAAAAACTTTTGGAATGGTTTGATTCCGGACTGCAGGAATGGGATATCTCTCGTGATGGACCATATTTTGGATTTCAAATTCCTGGTGAAGAGAATAAATATTTTTATGTATGGTTAGATGCTCCTATAGGTTATATGGCAGCTTCTCGAAAATATTTCGAATCGAATCCTAGTGAATTTGATTCTTATTGGAGAAATAATGATTCAGAAATAGTTCACTTCATTGGAAAGGACATTCTGTATTTTCATGGTTTATTTTGGCCAGCAATGCTGATGGGTTCTGAATTCCAAACACCTGCCAAAATAAATGTACATGGATTTATGACAGTTGCGGGTGAAAAAATGTCAAAATCTCGTGGAACATTTGTCAACGCTTCCACCTTTGTGAAATATAATAATGTCGAACATTTTCGTTTTTATATGGCAGCAAGATTATCAGCAGGCTTGGATGATGTTGATATTTCTTTTGAAGATTTTATATCTAGAGTAAATTCTGATTTCATTGGTAATCTTGTTAATATCGTATCTCGTGTTGCAACATCCATTCTCGATAAACTGGATCGTCGCCTAGGAAAGATATCTCCTGAAGGACAAAATATTCTTGAAAAACTTTTAGAAAGTCAAGAAGACATTAAAAAAAATTACGAAGACCGAAATTTTCATAAAGTCATTCGGGAAGTAACTTCGCTTGGTGACATTGTAAATAAATATGTTAATGATAAAGCACCATGGTCACTCATAAAAACTGATCCAGAAGCTGCAAGATATGTCATTACAGACGCTTTAAATGCTGCTAAAATTCTATTCACTTACATAGCTCCTGTTGTACCAACATCTTCTCAAACTGTTGCAGAATTTTTAGGAATTAAAGACGGATTAAATTTTCTTAATTTAAAATCATTTATTGAGAATGTTAACCTCAGTAATTATAAACCTATCTCACAAAGACCAGATGAAAAAGGAATTAAATCTATGATCGAAGAAACTAAAATTGAATTTGAAAAAACCCAAGAAAACAGCCCTACTTCTGTTAGCAAAAAAGTAGAAGAAAAATCAGAGCTTAAATCTGTATCTGAAGATGGAACTATTTCTATTGATGATCTGATAAAAGTAGAGCTTAGAGTTGGATTAATAACAGAAGCTAACCATATTGAAGGTGCAGATAAACTAATTCAAGTTACTGTAGATTTAGGTGAGATTGGCAAGAAAAATGTTTTTGCAGGAATCAAAGCCGCATACAAACCCGAGGATTTACTGAATTTGAAAGTTGTTGTAGTAGCAAATTTAAAACCAAGAAAAATGAAGTTTGGAATGAGTGAAGCTATGCTTTTAGCATCTGGATCCGGAGAAACCTTATCGCTTTTTATTCCTCATAGAGAAGCTAATTCTGGTGATTTACTGAAATAAATTATAAGTTAATTTTTATAATGTATCCAAATCATTGTTAAATCGTCTTCTCTATCGCCATTCCCGGAAAACTCATCTAGTGATTGCAATATGTTATTTAAGATTTTTTCACCATTTTCATTTTGATTTTTATTTATGATTTGAATTAATCTATCTTCTCCATACTCCTCTTCCTTTTCACTAAATTGTTCATATGCTCCATCAGTGAATAAAAATATTTTAGCGCCAGGATTGAGTGTATGTCGAATGTCTTTATATTTGGTATTTCCAAGTATACCGATAAGTCTTCCTTGCTTTTCCATTATATGGGTTTGATTAGAATCTAGAAATAACTGTGCTGGATGTCCGGCTGATGAAAATAATAATTCATTCTTTTCTAAGTCTAAATCTAAAATTATACATGAGAAAAAAGTAGTTAGATTTTTATATTTTTTATAAAACTGTTCATTTATTATAGTTAGCAATTCGGAAGGAGTTAAATCTAAATTCTTAATATTTTCATATTCACTCTTAATTGTCATAGTTAAAAGTGCAGCCTGTAGTCCATGACCTGTTGCATCTGCAATAAAAAATCTAAATTTTGTATCAGAAATCTTCGTAATATCATACAAATCCCCTCCTACTTCATTTAGCGGAAGAAATGCTATATGTATATCAAGCTTAGGAGAAAGTTGAAGGTCTTGAGGAAGTATGTTTTGTTGTATTTTCTTTGCAAGCAATAAGTCTGTCTTAATTTCTTGTAAAAGCTTTTCAGCTATATTTTTTGATTGTTGGAGTTCTTGGGTTCGTTCCAACACATTCTTTTCTAGATTTACATTTTGATCCTCTAACAATCGTTTTGATAAAATTATATCTTCAACTAGTTTAGCATTTACAATAGAAATAACTGCCTGGGAAGAAATAATTCTCAAAGTCTCTAATCTATCCTCAGTAAAAGCATCTTCTATAAATTTATTTTCCAAATATAAAACACCAATTTGATCTCCTTGATGAATTAAAGACATACATAAAATTGATTTAGGCTTGGCTGTCTCTATATACTTATCTTGTTGAAATCTTAAATCAGATGATGCATCTCCAATAACTAAACTTTCTCTAGTTCTAATTACATAATTTAAGATTGCTGTAGATAGATTATCCACTTCTTCAATAAATAATGCACTATTCTTTAGTATGATATCTTTTTCAATATCATACTCCACATTTACAATCCATCTATCCTTATTTCTTAAAATTAAAAATCCATTAGTTGCGCCTGCATTCTCAGATGAAATTCGCATAAATTTAGTAAGCAATTCATCTAATAGAATTTCACTTGAGATAAGATGAGTAGTTTTTAAAGCTGAAGTAGTATCTATAAAACTAATTGTCTTTGATGATGTTGATAAAGATGATGAATTAATTTTTGCGGGATTTTGATCTGAAGATCTTCTTTTTATTGCAAAATGAATTTTAGAAGGAGTTTCTAAATAGTAAGTTTGCATTTGCTTTAATTTTGCTTTAGCTCCCCATCTTTCATAAAGATAGTAGGCATCACGCAAATAAGGAGAAGCTATTTTTTCTAAACCTATGCTCAATAAAAAATTACCAATTAATTCATTACTTAAGGCTTCTTCATGAATAAATCCATTTTGCTTTGCTTGGTTAATTGCATTTGCATAAAAAGAAATTATTTTCTGGATATTTCCAGATTTTTCACTTTGCTTAGCAACTATTAAAAGATATTTATGCTTAAGGTTTTCATTAGAATATTTGCTCCAAGCATTTAGTTTTTTAACATTCTTTTTAATCTTATTATGAAATTTTCTAGGAATTTTCTTTCCTGCAAAATAATCAAGATATATCAATGATTCATAAAAAGATGCTAAATACACAAGATTTTGTGCTAAAATTCCAGGAAGTAAGGGCTCTATTTTTTTAATTACTTCAAATGCTTCTTCAGTTTTGTTAAACATATATAACAAGATTGATTTATACAAATATATCCAACAGAGAGCCATAACATCATTATTATTTTCTGATTTTTGAATTCCAATTTCTTCATCATAACTTTGGCCAGTTAATATAGTTGGATCTTTAGAGAGATCGAGAAGATTGTGTACAAATTGTTGAATCACTAAATAAACATTTAAATTTCTTTCTTGGCCACTATGAGAAATAAATTGGGTATAATTTATAATTTCCTGATTTAAGTCAACTAAATTACGACCTATATTTAATGAACTCATCGCATGAAATAATAAATTTCCAGTAGCATATTCTAAATCCCCAAAGTCGATTCCATACTCATAGGCTTTCATATATTTCTTTAAACTATCTCTTAATGGATGAGTCCAATGGGAAGTAAATGCGTGATAAAGAAAATTAGTTCTACACCTTAAACTATTCGCATCAAATTTATCTAGAAGTTTAAGTGCAAGTTGTCCGAACTTTTCACCACCAACAACATCATTCAATGCACCACATAATAATAAAGCATAACCACTATAAAAATACGCTGAGTAAGGAGAATTGCCATGTTTCGCCGATATAGTTACACCAGATAGAAACATGCAAGATAACATTTCTGCAGATGTAAAGTAGGCAGCACTAGCTGCGCTAGTTATAATTCTACTAGCTGCCAATAAATTTGGATCAGTCATCACAGGTAGATTTTCTAGATCAACCATAGATTTTCCTCGTAATGCAAATTTAGCTTTGAACAAATAAATAAAAATATCTTTTAATTTAGGTTTCTTAGGAAGTATTACGCCTAACAAATATAGAACTTCTCTAGATGCATTAACAGCTTCATGTAATTCAGTTTTATAGCTATGATATAGAATTTTTATTTCGAAAATTGGAACTTTATCAAGAATCGTTTTGGCGTTTTGGATAACTTCATCAGCAATCGCATGCATCACTCCATATTCTCTTATCAATAAAGATGCTTTTGCATAGGCTGTTAAAATATTTAAAGTTAAATCATACTCTGAACTCCAAGAATTTTTTGGTAATAGATTTCTCGCAACTTTTAGATATTGATAAGATTGATTGTATGCTGCTGACTCGTGAGCTTTTAAACCAGCCTTCAAAAATATATTAGCATAATTAATTTTTTCTTTAGGATCATTAATCAAATCTATAGATTGTTGAAATTGATTTGCTATATCGAAAAGATAATCGTCTAAAGGTTTATCTTTCAATAGCAATTTAGCAATTTTCAGATGAGTAGATTTTCTTTCTTCTTCTGGAATTAAAGAATAACTCGCTTGTTGTATTCTATCATGAATAAATTTGTAATAAATAAAATCTTCTTCTTTGGCTGAAATATAGATAACTTCATCTTGAATTGCCTTAACTAAAATTAGATTTAAATCTTGAATGGGAATATTTGAAATTATTGAAATTAAATTTATCTCAAACCTGTTGCCTATACACGCAGCAATTTTTAAAACTTCAATAACAGATTGTGAAAGCTTATTAATTTTTCTAACAGCCATCTCAACTACATTATCAGTAACGCTAAATTTTTTAATTTCATTTAAGTCCCAATACCATGAATTGTGATTGGTGAAATCTATATAACCTTCATCATAGAGTTGGTTTAGTAAAAGCTTAATAAAATAAGAATTACCTCCTGTCTTATTTAAAAGTAACTCAGCAAAATCTCTAATCTTTCCTTCGCTTAAGGAAAACGTATCAGACAAAAATTCAACAATAGCTTCTAATCTTAAGGCCTCTAGATGAATAGTATTTATCCCTCTATTTGAATTTTCATAATTTTTTATAAACAAAGCTAAAGGATGAGAAATCATAACTTCATTATCGCGGTATGCACCAATAAATAAGAAATTTTTCAAGTCAGACTCATTCATGAGCACTTCCATAAGACGCAATGAGGCAGAATCAATCCATTGCAAATCATCAAAGAAAACTACTAAAGGATGAGAAGGATTTGATAATCCTTTAAATAACTTAACAATAACCGATTGAAATCGATTTAAAGAAGAAGTAGGATCTAGCTCTTCAAGATCGGGTTGTTTACCAATTAATTTTTCAAAATTAGGAACTAAATTTGTAATTATCTTTCCGTTTGTACCTAAAGCACTTTTTAAAGAAGTTTTCCATGATTCTATTGATTGTTGATTACCGGACAAAATGTATCTTATTAATTCTTCAAAAACATTTTTGAAAGCAAAATATGGAATAGTCTTTTGAAATTGATCAAATTTTCCTGAAAGAAATATACCTTTTTCCCTGAGAATTGGTTTATGGATTTCTCGAATCAATGCTGATTTACCGACACCGGAATAACCAGAAACTAATATCATCTTATGCGATTCCATGTTTTCATATGATGCTAATAGAATTTCAATTTGCTTTTCTCTACCGTATAGTTTTTCGGGAATTTGGAAAATGGGAGAGTAATCTTCCTTTCCTAATTCTTTGGGTAAATTCTCTAAATCATAAATCAACCCCGCAGAAGATTTATATCTCATTTCAGGATTTTTTTCTAAAAGTTTTAAAATGATATTTGACATTTCATAAGGAATATCAGGATTTAATAAACGTATATTAGGTGGAGCTTTAGCTATATGAGAATGAACAACTTCTAATAAGTCTGTAGATGGAAATGGAAGGTGTTGAGTTAATAATTCAAAAAGAGTAACGCCCAAAGAATAAAAGTCTGATCTGTAGTCAATGGAACGGTTCATTCTACCTGATTGTTCTGGTGAAATATAAGAAACTGTTCCTTCTAGTTTATTCAAATTGGATACAGTTTGTATTTGTCTTTTTAAAATGGAAGAAATACCGAAATCTATAATTTTAAGTTTATAATTTGATTCATTAATTAATATATTATTCGGATTGATATCTTTATGGACAATGTTATTCTTATGTATTTCTTCTAATGCGCTTGCAATTTGAATTGCAATTTTTAAAAAATCAGGAATAGTAACTTTATTTTTATAAATTAAAGATGAAAGAGGAATAGCATCAAAATATTCTAAAACTAAATAAGGCTTATGATTATGTTCAAAATATTCTATATATTTTATAATATTTTCATGGTTAAAACCTGAACCAATTTCAAATTCTTTCCTTAGCTTATCAAATTCATGAGAATTAGGATATTCTGATGCAGTAGTTTTTATGAGGACTTCGGAGTTAGTTTTTAGGCTAATTCCATAATATACGACATAAACGCCAAAATATAATTCTTTTACAATTTTATATTCTAGCTGTTTTTGCATATTTTCAAGGTAAATAAATTATCAAATCTATGCAAATAGGATTCTATTTTTAGTAAATTTAAGTAACTTATTTTTTATTTTAAAAATTCATAACCTATAATTTGATCCAATGATGGCGAACTTTGAATAGCATAAGAGGCAAGCATACCTGAAATAATTGAAGTTTCGGCACTTCCAAAATTCAAAGACGTGTTAATCCAATCACCGCATAGAACTAGATTTTGAAATCCTGACTCCCAAGCATTCAATCTGTACTTACCTGATCCAGGAACAGAAAGTACGTAGCGTTCTGTAGGATCTACGTTAACACGAATGTAAGATTGATTCATCCTCTGGATACCGATTTCGGCCTTTGTTTCGTCATGACAACTCAAAAGATCGTAATCCAGAGCCAATGGATTTGTAATATTTTTATAAGATTTCGGGAAGATATTTCCAAAATTTTGTAAAGATTGAGTAGCCGTCCATTTAACACATTCTTTCATTCTTTCAGGATATGTTGTATCTTTAAAGTCAGGAACGGGTTCTGATTCTTGCATAGGACCGCAGAAATAAATCAATGATTTTGGAACATTTCCTTCTTCCCAATCTTCAATCGAGATTAAATCGCTAAAATCTGAAAAATCATTGAACGGATTATTATAACTCGCTCCTAAAAGGAAATCAGATTCCTTAAGGTTCGTTTCAAAGCCGAGTTCTTTAGTATCTTTTTTTAGCCAAATTTGAAAAGCCTGGGTCTGTATAGTCTCCACCTTCTCAACCATTGCCTTCCATTTTGTATTAGCCTCAATCAGTTCTTTACAAATTATCGGAAGTGCCGCTATAGAAATGCCCAAAACCACAGTATCATAATCAGAATCATACTTTAATATTTTACTTTTAACAGGTTTCCAAGCTGACCAATAACTTTCCAAATCAACCTTTCCCTTCTTAATCTCAGAACCTTCTTTGAGTTGATTAAAATCTGGTTCACTCGGCCATCCATATCTACTTTTAATCTTAACTAATGGCTCATAATGATTATTAACCAAGCTTGCTTGAACTTCCATTTCTATTTCTGCAATAGACTTTTTATCAGAGCTTAATTTTACATTTTTAACCTTATGAAAAAATTCAAAATTTACACCTCTTTTCTTTAGTACACGATACAAAGGAGCAATTACAACTTCTCCTGTTCCTCCAGAGAATCTATAAAGAGGCGCTCCTTTAGCTACGATTTGTCGTATAACAAAATATAGATATCCTGCAGCAGACATAGATGGTGAATCATTTGAATTCCCTTTTGGATATTGAAAGCAAATATTTACAGGTACGTGAGGGATAGGAGACCTTAATGATAGGTCAGAAAGTCCATGCCTTTTCAACCAATCTTTATAATCCTCTTCATCTAAATATTGTATTCCCTTCTGAAAAATATCATCCTTTATTATTCCCTTTATTAAAGTTCCATAATAATCCAACTGGATAAATAGTCTTCTCAAGTAATCATTGTTTTCAATAGAAGATTGGAAGCTATTGAACATCCAAGTTGTAATCTTATCTAAATTGGAAGTTATATCCGAAAGAACTTGAAAGTCATTGCTTTTAGAAAATTTTTCCGTTAGGTGAACAATACTTTCTAAAATTTTTTCGAATAGTAAAATCTCTGGCTTATCCTTAATTTCATTTATAGAACTAAGAAACGATTCAAGCCAAGATTCTACAGATTTAGCTGTAGATTCAGCAACTTTTGGAAATGCTTTTCCTGTAAAAAGAAAATACATAATCTGAGCTATTTCAATAAGAAAATCTGGTAGAGTCGGTAAAAAAGAATCTCCTTCCCAAGGTTTCTCATCGTTATGTGGTAACCAAGTCGGCCATTGTTTAACTTGGCCATTTATAGTTTCTAATTGTAATGCAAAATTACTTGGAATAAAAGCTTCATCCATAGTTTTAATAGGTTCATCAGGTTCCCAGTCAAGTTCGGAATAAGCTGCTGAAACCATGTGAAATAAATTATTGTAAAAATTTCCAAACACATGAATACCATGTTCTTCGATTCGCTGACTAGCATTAGCATTTCTACCGCTAGCACATTTTCCACCAAGTCTCCAGCCCATTTGGTAAACTGTGATATCATATTTTTCTTTCCAATTCGGATCTGATGTTAGATGGAATACAGTTGATAAACTAGATAGACCACCACCTAAGACTGCTATTTTCTTTTTTTTCTCTTTCACATCTAACTCCAAAAATTAAATTTATATATCCTTAACCAAGTTGGTAAATTAATGATTTGTATCCAAATATGTAATTTAATGTAAATTATTTTCACTTAAATACATTCCATGAAATCCAAATGGTATTAAATATGGAAGTTCTGCTCTACCAATTTCTTTAAATGATTTTGCATCAAGGATAAGAACGTAGGATGATTCATTTTTTCCATCTAGAACAAGGGATAGTAAAATTCCATCTTCTTCTAATTTAGAATTTGGATTAGCAACGAAAATGGGTTCAGTTGGATAAGACCCTTCTTCAAACCATACATCATATTTGCCTGAATCCATATTTACTTTCACTAACTGATTGTTAAAATCATTAGATTTTAATTTGCTGTTGCTTACACCATATCCAAAGGAATATTTTTTACCGAAGAAATTAGAGTTTATAATTGGCATTTCTAATCCACAGTCTGATACAATTTTATAATTTGAAGAGTTGGACTGAAGATCTAATTTATACCTTCTCAATTCTCCTGGAAGAATATTGCCACCTTCTTCAGAAAATATTCTTTTCAAATAAAATTGATTGATGATTTCCATATCCTTATATACAGGAAGGTCAAGTATAATGGAACCTTCTGATTCATACGCATTCATATGATGGAATGTAAAAAAAGTATCCGTTGAAAACTTTTCTATGGTCTTACCAGTTTTTTTATCTACAATAATAAATTTTGTACCGAGATTTTCCTTCCATTCGAATGCTTCAATTAGGGAAGATCCAGTTATTCCCATGCTTATCATTTTCAAAAGATCCAAGACCAATGGATGTTCTGTTAGAATGATATAATTTTCCGTTGTAATAAAGCTATGCATGTAAGCTGCATGCTCCGTATGAATTTTCGCAATAGGAATTCTAGTCCTAGTTCCATCGGGAATTTTAAAAATTACATAATGTGTCCCTAATAGATCAATTTCAATTCCAAAATTCCAAATAACCTTATTTAGATGATCTATTTGTGGGTGAGGAGAATTAATTACTAAGTTCAGTTTATCATCGTATTTAAATTCACCCTCTGTTTTAATATCATTTGGATTTATAGAAACGGGAACTGGAACATCAGCAATTGCAACCAAGTGCTGCTTCAATTTCATAAAATTTATAGAAGCATTATCTCCAAATTGAGTATTTGGTAGTAGACTAACGAATATTTTTTCAAAGATATTTCTATCTGGTACTGATGCGAATTCTGAATATGTAATTTTCTTTTCTTTTGTTGATGAGTTATAATCCTTACTTTTTAAAAATTGTCCAGAACTGAATATTCCATCCTTGGTAAATTCAACAGAATGAATCTTCGATAAGCCATCAAAGAAATGTTTCATTTTCTGTGAACCTAAATCATACAGTGCAGGACCATTTCTATACAAAGTACCAATTAACCATTCAGGAAGTGTATGTCCCGAATATTTAACGGACAGCTTGTCCCATTCATTTACCTGTGATTGAAAACCTAGTCGAAAATCTTTCAAATTTAATCCTTAATTATATTACAAAAATACTAACTAACATACTTTATATAAAATGATAAAGATGTCAAGGAGCAATAAAACAATTTACCAGCTACTCGAACTACCGCCACCCCCAAAACTTCCACCTCCGCCACCGAAGCTGGAACTAGAAGAGCTGGAACCTGAAGAACTAAATCCACCACCGCTACTACTCCACCCTCCCTTTGATCCAGAACTTGATCCTGGTGAAAAATTATTCATTTTCTTTCGACCCCATGGGCTTACTAATGCAAAAATTTTCCAACTTATCATTAATGCTAAGTAGGTAAATAAAATTGGTATTCCATATTTTTTCCCTAAAATAGCTGAAGGAAAAATTGCCCAGAAAGGAACTAAAAATGCAGCAATAAACCAACCAACGTAAGGTGTGAATGCAGCAATATATGTAAAAATACCAACGACTAATAGAAAGAAGGCGGAAACAAATACTTGAAAAAACCACGGAATATCTGATTCATAAGGTAAACCATCCAAAATGGATAAGGGACCAAAATTAGCAAAATCTCCCTGATTACTAGTTGCATAATAATCAGAATTGGGATCATAGAAATTAGCTTCTTCATTAGTATAGGATTTACCAATTGCTGTAATAATTGTTTCTATTCCCTCTTGTATTCCCTCGGCATAATTTCCTTTTTTAAAATTTGGTTTTAATTTGTTATCTAAAATTCTCTTGCAGATTATATCAGGAAGATCACCTTCCAAGCCATAACCAACTTCAATCCGCATCTTTCTATCCTTAATTGCAATCAACATAAGCACACCATTGTCTTTGTCTTTTTGCCCAAGCTTCCAAGACTCAACTACCTTCAAGCTATACTCTTCAAGGATCTCACCCTCTAAAGTAGGAATAATGAGAACAGCAATTTGGTTGGAGGAATTTCTTTCATGATCTATCAAACGATTTTCCATTAAACTTTGGAAGGCATCATCTGTCACATAGGCTAAATCAATGAATCTTCCTTCTAAGGGAGGGACTTCCAATGATAAAATAGAAGTTGTATGGAAAACTAAGAAACTTAAGCTAAAAATGAGAAATTTAAATTTCATAATATTTTATTTATTTCCTTTTCTTCTACTTTTGAAAGTAAGAACTCTCATAATTTAATTCAATTTGATTCGAAATCAATTGTTTTTTTGAAAATATTCTCTTGTCAAATCCTGTATTCTGATGTTTTCTAACCAAGTCCCTTGAATCTTTTAGTAAATCTATTGTTTCAAAATTCGGTCACAAATAAGGAGCAAATCATTGGAAGCAATTTTTACCTGGATACTCAATCAGCCATTTTACACAGTTCTCATTATAGGATTTACTTTTCTTTTAATTTTATTTCTTCGCGATATTTCTCAAACGAAACATACAATCACTCACAACTTTCCCGTTGTCGGTCATCTGCGCTACTTTTTAGAAATGATTGGACCAGAGTTAAGACAATATTGGGTTGCAAATGACAAAGAAGAAAAACCTTTTGATCGAACAGAAAGAAGATGGATTTATGCAACGGCAAAAGGTGAAAATTCTAATTTTGGATTTGGTACTACAGAGCAGCAATATGAGCCGGGTTATCCTATTATCAAACACAAAGCTTTTCCTTTTCCTGAGCATAAAGCATTTAAAATCAATAATGATCCCACTTGCATACCCTCACTAAAAGTTATGGGGGAATACAATAAAAGAAAATTTCCATTTCGACCTTATTCGATTGTAAATATTTCTGCTATGTCCTTTGGTTCTTTAAGTAAGAATGCAGTAGTTGCACTTAACAAAGGAGCATTAAACGCCGGTGCTTTCCACAATACAGGGGAAGGTGGATTATCACCGTACCATTTGAACGGTTCAGATGTAGTCTGGCAAATAGGAACTGGATATTTTGGAGCAAGGGATGCAAATGGCCGTTTCAATATAAATGTTCTAAAGGATAAAGTGGAAGCACATCCATTTATTAGAGCTGTTGAAATTAAATTATCTCAAGGTGCCAAACCAGGCAAAGGTGGGATTTTACCTGGAGTTAAAGTCAATGCTGAAATTGCTCGCATTCGACATGTACCAGAAGGTAAAGATTGCATATCACCAAATTCTCATTCTGAATTTAGCAATGTAAAAGAGTTAATAGATTTCATTGAGATGATAGCAGAAGAAACAGGTCTTCCAGTTGGGATAAAAAGTGCAGTCGGTGAAATCGAATTTTGGGAAGAACTAGCTAAGGAAATGAAAAAGCAAAATAAGGGACCCGATTTTATAGCTATCGATGGTGGGGAAGGAGGAACAGGTGCAGCTCCACTAACTTATGCGGATCATGTTTCCTTACCATTTAAAATTGCTTTCCAAAGAGTTTACACGACATTTCAAAAAATTGGCATTACTGATCGAATTGTATGGATAGGTGCTGGGAAATTAGGATTCCCAGATCGCGCCGTTGTAGCTCTTGCTATGGGTTGTGATTTAATTTACATTGCTAGGGAAGCAATGCTTTCAATTGGATGCATCCAAGCAGAAAAGTGCCACACAGATCATTGTCCGGCTGGAGTAGCAACTCAAAATTGGTGGCTGCAAAAAGGTTTAAACCCGACCAATAAATCCGTTCGAGCTGGTAAGTATATACAAGGTTTTCGTAAAGAACTACTATCCTTAGCGCATTCTTGTGGGCATGAACATCCTGGACAATTTACAGGAAAGGATATTGAAATTTCCGTAGGAATGAATAAATTTATTACACTAGAAGAACAACTTGGATATAGCAAAGAACCAGTTTCATTTTCGAAAATGGAAGACTATGCGAAATTTCCAAGTCGTTGATCTAATTCAGAGTAGATAAAATCTACCTTTTATTTGTATGTATATCCTGATATAGTACAAGAAACAGGTGTTAGTACCAAACTGAATGGAGGTAGAATAAACCACCATGGATTGCAAGATGCATCAGTTATCATGTGCTTAGTAGCTCGGTCTTTCTTCGCAGCTAATGTGAAATCGTTCACAGTATTGTCCAAGCTAGCTTTATCATAAACTTCATAAGCTACTATGAATAAATTAACTCCAAGGTTAGTTGTAGATTGGTAAGTAGCTGGCTTGCCATCTGGTGTATCTACATTTGAAAATCTTTTGGCTGTTTTGGTACTTGAGCAGTTGATTGCAAACAGTAAAATGCAAAACAGAGCTATAGAAATATTTTTAATTTTGTTTATCATTGGTATCCTTCTAAATCTAGAATCTTTTTTGCTTTCGCCATATATTAAATTTTGAAAGTTAAAGTCTTAAACTGGAAGAATTCTATAGTTCTGTCAATTGTATTTAGGAAAAATAATACCTATCATACTTGTCCTGGGAAATCCCCTGGCTTAGTCTTCCAACGTCTATGCACCCAAAAATATTGTCCAGGTGTCTTTCTCACTTCTTCTTCCAAAGTTCTCGTCCATAACTCTGTATAATGTCGGATTGCCTTTTCCTTATCCGGAAATTTTGTTTTATCAATGAATCCTAAATCAATTATATTTGCATGGACTTTTTTATCCTCTATGCCTCTAAGAAAATACAAAAGAATCATTTTAGCGTCTGTTAGGTAAGCCATTGTAATCGGCCCTTGGAATGTAGAAGCAGGTCTATTAAAAAAATTGACAAAGATTCCACTTTTACCTGCATTTTGATCAGCACCAAAACCTACCCATTTTCCTTTCTTTAAGCCTCTAAAAGCAATGCTAGCCGATTCTTCCATAGGGACAAGAATGACTCCCGATTTTGCACGAATCTTCTTATACATTTTATCCACAAATTTGTTTCGAATTCTCTTGTATATTCCTATGGCCTGATGCCTAATTCCAAGCCAATGAACTAACATCTCCCATGTACCAAAATGTCCTGTGATCATTACTATCCCAACACCTTCTTTGGTAATACGTTCTTCTATTTGTTCAGAATCATTATCCCATACAAAATAATTTTTAATCCACTCATCATCTATTCGTGGAGTATAAAAAGAATCAGCAGCCAACTCGCCTAAGTAGATAATATGATCTTCAAGGATTTTTTCCCTTTCTGATTCACTTATATCTGGAAAAGCATGCTTAATATTATCACGAGCAATTTTAATTTTACTACCAGCGAATGGTCTAATGCAACGAACAATTCCTCTTCCTAAAGCAAGACAAGCTTCATAAGAAAGAAAACGAAATGGTAGAAATATAATTTGTAAAAAGATAAATCCGATAATGTGTTCAATTTTTTTCATATCATTATTCCAAAATAATCCATTCAATAAGAATTCGATTTGATGATTCTATTTTAATTTAAGTCTAAGATTGTAATATGGCAATTGATTTAAAGAATAAAACAATCTTAATTACTGGTGCAAGTGACGGAATTGGTAAAAATACTGCAGTAAAATTAGCAAAAATGGGTGCAAATCTCATTTTGGTAGGACGAAATGAAGACAAGACTAAAAAAGTTTTAAACGAAATCAATTCAATTTCTAGTTCACTATCAAATCATACCTATTTCATTGCAGATTTATCCCTTCCAAGTCAGGTCAAGAAATTAGCATTAGAAATCAAAAAGTCTGTTCCAAAAATTGATGTTCTCTTTAATAATGCTGGAGCTTTTTTCCAAGAAAAATCTATAACTGCCGAAGGACAAGAATCTACTTTTGCACTCAACCATCTCAATTATTTTCTTTTAACGCATCACTTACTAGATGTAATTTCAAAATCTGAATCTCCACGTATTGTTAATACCTCTAGCCAAGCTCATGTTGGGATTGATATCGATTTAGATAATTTGCAAGGTGAAAAGAATTATAGTGGCTGGAAAGCGTACCAAATGTCCAAGCTAGAAAATATTCTATTTTCTTTTGAATTAGCGGATCGATTGAAAAATACAAAAATCACTGTAAATACATTTCATCCTGGTTTTGTTGATACCAATTTCGGGGATAACAATGGAGGATTCTTTGGTAATTTGCTTAAAGTAGCTAAAAAGTTGATAGCAATCAATGAAGACAAAGGCTCAGAAACAAGTACCTATCTTTGCTCATCTGCAGAAGTAGATAATGTAACAGGTAAATACTTTGATAAATGCAAGATGAAAACTAGCTCTCCCCAATCCAGAGATATGGAAACAAGAAAGAAGCTTTGGAACCTTACAGAAGAAATTCTAAAAGATCATTTATAAGATAAGCTTTTCATTATTCAACTCGTTCAATTGAAAATTGAAACTATTCATTCTTCCATTTGTTCTAATTAACTTTTTTGAGATTAAGTCCCTTGCTCACGGAACTTAATTAATCATAGGCTAAATCATGCCTGAGCCGACAAAGGCGCAGGCAATAGCATCCCAAGCATCATCATGACCTTTCACATCCACACCTAATATAATTTGTATGGAACGACGGATCGCTTTTTTATCAGCTGAACCAGAAGCAGAAACTCCTTTCTTAATTTGATTAGCTGTTAACTCATAAATTGGTATGGAATTTTGGCCAAGTATCAATAGAATAACTCCTCTAGCCTCATAAACCATTTGAGCGGTTTTTTTATTTTTAGCGAAGAATAAATTTTCAACACAAGCTCTCTCAGGCTTGTGGAATTGAATCAATCTTTGTAATTCTGCATAGATATAAATTAGATTTTCAGGGGATTTAGTTTTCGCCGGAACCTCAATAGTTCCATATTCTAAAATTTCAGGTCGAGTTCTTGAGCTAGAATTTTTCTTTAGGAAGGCAAAACCAAGCCTGTGGGAACCTGGATCGATTCCCATTACAATCATAGAACAAAGCCTAGTTTCATTTTAGCTGAATAAATAATTAAATCTATCTCAGAAAGAAGTGCTTTAGTTGAGATTTGCATAATGAATTTGATATAATTAGTATGAGAATATGTTTTTGAAATTGAATCTATTTTCAATCCAATTCAAGCCCTTCAGCCATTTCAAAATTCGAACTTACACTTTGAACATCATCATTTGCTTCTAAGTTATCAATTAATTTTATAACTTTTTCAGCTATTTCCTTGTCAGAGATTTCAACAGTTGTCATAGGAATGAATTTGACTTCCGATTCCTCTGTAGCTAATTCTTTTGAATTAAGTGCATTTTGTACATCTTCGTAGGAATCTGGAGGACAGGTAATCGAATAGATTCCATCTTCGTTGCTAATATCTTCAGCGCCTGCACCTACAGCTAATTCGAAAAGTTCTTCCTCAGAAATAAGCTCAGTCTTCAAGGTTATCAAACCTTTTCTTTCAAATAATCTTGATACTGATCCAGGATTGCCCAATGATCCACCTAATTTAGTTAAGATGCTTTTAATTTCAGGTGTGGTTCTTGATTTCTTATCTGTAAGTGCATCAACTAAAATTCCTACTCCACCTGGCGCATAGCACTCATATAAAAATTCTTCGTAGACCTGACCTTCCAGTCCTCCGGTTCCTTTTTTAATTGCCCTTTCGATATTATCTTTAGGCATATTAGAACCTTTTGCTTTTGTGATAGCAAGTCTAAGTCGCGGGTTTGCTTCGGGATCACCGCCATTTTCTTTGGCAGCAACAGAAATTTCTTTGGCTATTTTAGTAAAAATGGCACCGCGTTTTGCATCCAAGGCTCCTTTTTTTCTTCGAATAGTTGCCCATTTTGAATGTCCCGACATACGTATCTCCTAAATCTATTTCGATTCCAATTTGAAATTACAGCCTTTACTGTCTATTTGATTTCTAGAACGCTAAATTCAACTCTACGATTTTTCATTCTACCTTCTTGGGTGGAATTACTAGCAACTGTGTCTGTTTCTCCATAACCACGAGATTCTAGATTTGATGCAGACACACCTTTTGAAATTAAATAATCATATACAATTTTAGCACGGTGCTCAGAAAGTTTTTGGTTATCTTCTTCCGTTCCAATCCAACAAGTATGTCCAGCAATACGAACAATTAAATCATCATGCTTTTTCAAAACATTGGCTAATTCATCCAATGCATTTCTTCCCTCATTCGTAAGAACTTCAGCATTACGAGAAAAAGGTACCTGCAAATGATTTACAAAACTAATGCTACTTTTCTTAGAATTAATGTCGTAAGGTTTTCTAACAATAGGAGCTGCTTCTTTAGGATCTTTCAAATACTCAGATTCGGATGTAGGACCTTGGTCAGTCTTACTTTCATTCGTATTTTCATTCTCTGCAATTGAATCCGTCTTAGAAGAATTATCTTCTTCAGATTTAATTTCTTCAACTGGTTCTAATTTTTCAATAGTTTCAAAACCTTGCTCTTGTTCAATTTCAGGAGAGACATTTCCCTTAGGTCGACAAACACTCCAAGTTATTCCAAGTAATAAAAGTAGAAATAATACTATCAATCCAATCCGAATCATTCTTTTTTTCCTTTTGTCTTCTAGCTTATCAATATCACTAACATTTGATTTGTGGTATTCTACTAAACCACGGTAATCTGAATCATCTTCTTCTAAAACGTCTTGATCCAAGTTAGCTTCTATTGAAGTTGTTATACTTTCAGGCTTCTCCTTTTTCTTTTTGGTAGGAGAGGCATGAAGAGCGGCAAATCTTCTGATTTCTTTACGAATGTATTCATCCGCTTCGGGAGTAAAAATATAATTATCCCGAATATACTTCATTGTTTTCTTCTCTGTTGAAGTATATTCTTGTCCATCAGCAAGTGCGAGAAATAATTTCTCAGCAAGTTTGATTCCAATTACGGGCTTGCCATCCTCTGTTGTAGGTTTCGCTTTCTTGACAACATCAAGCATGCCTTTGTCGTAATTCTTTCCGTCGATTTGTTTGTAATAAGTTCCAGTCATAGGGGTTTCTTTAATTTACGGTAAAGTCTATGCGGTACCCGAAAAGAAGTCCACTAAAAATTGATTATTTCGAATTTTATACTGCAAAGCACCTCTAGATATACCTAGCAATTTTGCTGCTTCTTCTTGCGTATTCGCTCTTTGAAATGCTTCTCTAATCCACATAGCTTCCAATCTTTCAGTGGCAATTTTTAAAGAAAGATTATCCGTTGGGCTTAACATATCTAAATTCATATTGTTCGCTGTTGCCTGATTAGGTGAATCAGAAGAACCTAGATCTATGCTTTCTTTTGATGGAAAATTAGTAGACTCTGATTTACCAAGTATCTCCCCTTGGAAATGATTGGGAGATATTTCTGTTTGAGCATTTACAATGATTGAATATTGAATAAGATTCCTTAGTTGCCTTACATTTCCAGGCCAAGAGTAATTACTTAAGACTTTGATTGCATCGGGAGAGATTGTCTTCGATTTTCCATAAACTCTATTGAATTCTAAAATAAAATAATGAGCAAGCAAAGGAATGTCTCCCCTCCTTTCCCTTAGAGGGGGAAGTCGCAAAGGAATCTCTGCAAGTCGATAATAAAGATCTAAATCAAAAGCTTCCTTTTCTATATCATTTATTAAATCTCGACTAGTTCCAGAAATGATTCGAATATTCAGATTCGTTAAAGATTTTCCTTGGATCAATTTCCCATTTTTAAGAACTTTCAATAATCGCTTTTGTAATTCTTTGGGTAAATCACCTATCGAATCCAGAAATAAAGTTCCGTGATTTGCTTTCTCTAATTTTCCTTTTAAGATACGATTTTCTGTCCCCACCTCACCTGCACCAAATAACTCTACTTCTAATAGATCACTTGATAAGGCAGAGCAATCAACTGTTTCGAAAGGAAATTTTTTTCTAGATGAAAGCCTATGCAAAGATAAGGCAACAAGATGTTTGCCCGTTCCCTCTTCGCCTAATATGAGTACGGATGTTTCAGTGGAAGCAATATTACGAATCCTTGATTTCAGAAAAAGTATCTGAGCATCATAACCGATCAATGCTTCCAATGGCTCAGCACTTTCCTTATGAATCGAGACTGCATCCTTTGCGATACGCTCTTCCAAAAGCACAAAAGTCAATTGGTTAGCAAAAACTTGAGAACGATTGATTGCAATTTGATTAAAATGGTTCTTCTTATCGGATTCAATATTTAAAACACCAATCGTTTCGCCTTGTGCAATCAAGGGAATTGCAAGTTCTGATTGAACGGAATCAATAAGTTTCACATAATTTGGATCAATTGTGACATCAGGGCAATAAATAATTTCTTTCTTTGCTGCAGACATACCTGTGATCCCAACACTGAATGGAAATTTCGCGGCAAGTTTCTTTTCTCCATCCATGCCTTTGGCAGCAACAATCGTAAGTAGTTGTTGGTCGGGATCTGTAAGAGAAATGCTACCCGTTGAAGCATCAAATAATCGTAAAGATTCATCTAAGATAAAATCCATCTTTTCAGAAATTAATTTTTTCTTTCTGAGTTCTTCTTGAATATATGAGATCCATTCCGAGAAGTCTTTTTCTTGGTTTGCGTTTTTCATTTTTATGTTTTAATATATTAGGATTTTACTACTGATTCATTCTCTTTTTGTAAAATTCGTGACTTTAAATATGCCATGATAAATGGCTCTAAATCTCCATCCATAACTCCATTTACATTCGCAGTCTCGTAATCAGTTCGATGGTCTTTTACCATATTGTAAGGATGGAAGACGTAACTTCTTATTTGGGAACCCCAAGCTATATCACGCTTTTCTCCACCCGATTTTTCTTTTTCTTCGTCGGCTTTTCTCTTCTCGAGATCATACAATCTAGCTTTCAACATTTTCATAGCCGTGTCGCGGTTTTTAATTTGAGATCTTTCATTCTGGCAAGATACAACAATTCCTGTTGGAATATGAGTCATCCGAACAGCAGAGTCGGTTGTGTTGACGTGCTGTCCACCTGCACCTGAGGATCTATAAACGTCTACTCGTAGATCTTTATCATCGACTTGGATATCAATATCATCGTCTAACTCTGGCGTAACATATACTGATGCAAAGGATGTATGTCTTCTCTTATTGGAATCGAAAGGTGAAATACGAACGAGTCTGTGAACTCCTGATTCACTCTTCAAATATCCGAAGGACTTCTCTCCCTTGATATAAAGAGTAGCATTTTTAATTCCGGCTTGTTCTCCTTCTTGAATGTCAATAAGATCTGGTTTATAACCTTTTTTCTCTAAGTAACGAGTGAACATACGAAGAAGCATTTCAGCCCAGTCTTGGCTTTCTGTTCCGCCTGCTCCCGGATGAATATTGATAAATGCATTTTTATCATCATCTTTTCCATTGAGAGCTTCTGCCATTTGAAGACTTTCTAATTTATCTAATATTGTTTGGTAATCCTCATTTAGAGACTTAATGCCTTCTTCACCCATTTCTTCCATGGTCATCTCTATAAGATCGGGAAAATCAAAAAGCTCTTTCTTTAGCTCTAACCAAGGTTCGATCTTCATTGATAATTCATTTTTCTTTTGAGTAATCTCTCTGGCCTTATCTGGATCATCCCAAAGAGTAGGATCCTTTGTTCTTTCTTCGAGAGAATTCAATCTGTCATAATCTTCTTGAAGATTCAATTGTTTCCAATAGTTTTCATAAGATTCTATTGACTCTTTAGCTAGACGAAGTAGTTCTTTAGGTGGTTTAAAATCCATTCAATAAAGAATTTCCATACTAGGTGAATTTTTCAAGGAGAAAACAAAGGCTTGGAAATTTGACTTTGACGATTTCTCCCTATACAGGAATTTAGTACCAAACTTTGCCAAATAGAGGCTTTTATGATAGATTTTTCCCTCACTGATGAACAAAAAGCGTTGCGTGACCTCGCAAGAGACTTTGCTAAGAACGAAATGATGCCAAAAGCGGAACATCATGACCATACTGGTGAGTATCCTATGGAAGTTTTGAAGAAAGCTTGGGAAATTGGCCTTATGAATATTCATATCGAACCTGAATACGGCGGTGCTGGAATGGGCGATCTGGACGATGTTATTATGAATGAAGAATTATTTGCTGGATGTTCTGGTATGGCGACTGCCATGCTTGCCAATCATTTAGCACTAGCTCCTGTTCTAGTAGGTGCGAGTCACGAACTCAAGAAAAAGTATCTAGAGCCTATGACTCGTGAATTTGGAATTTGCGCTTACGCAGTTACTGAACCAGGTGCAGGATCAGATGTTGCAGGAATTCGGACCACAGCAAAGCGTGTTGGAGATGAATACATAATCAATGGTTCTAAAATGTGGATCACAAATGCTGGTTATGCGGATTGGTTTTTTGTCTTAGCTAAGACTGATCCAGCTGCTGGGCACAAAGGTATGACTGGTTTTATCGTAGAAGCTAAATCTCCCGGACTTATTATTGGAAAAAAAGAAAAGAACATGGGACAACGATGTTCTGATACAAGAGGTTTAACTTTCGAGGATGTAAAAGTTCCTATTTCCAATATGGTTGGAAAAGAAGGCGAAGGCTTCAAGATTGCAATGGCAGCTTTTGACCACACTCGCCCTGGAGTTGCTATGGGAGCCGTTGGTGTTGCTCGTGCTGCGATGGAGCATTCTATTCGCTATGCCAATACTCGTTCGGCTTTCGGTAAACCTATTTCCATCAACCAAGGTGTGAGTTTCATCCTCGCTGAGATGGCTCGTGATGTGGAAGCAGGAAGATTGCTTTGCTACCAAGCAGCTTGGATGATAGACAATGGATATAGAAATACTTACCAAGCTTCTATTACCAAAATGTTTTGTGCTGATATGTGTATGAGAGTTTGTACAGATGCAGTTCAAATTTTTGGTGGATACGGTTTCAATGAAGAATACCCAGTTGAAAAATTAATGCGTGATGCCAAAATTTTCCAAATCTATGAAGGAACATCCCAAATCCAAAGAGTGATTGTTTCTAAATTTCTCAATGATGGCAAAGGAATAGAAGGTCCAAACATCTGAAAGAATTCTCTCTAACACTTGAGGAGTTCCGTGAATCAAGTAAGCGCGGAAACCTCATACCGATTTTTAAACAATTTTTATGTGATAAGGAAACTCCTGTTTCCTTATTTTTAGATTGGGGTATGGATGCAGCAGAAGATTCTGTTCTTTTAGAATCTGTAATCGCTGGAGAATCCTTAGGAAGAAATTCATTTCTAGCAAGAGATCCTTCTCTTACTCTAAAAGGAAGAGAGGGACAATTTATCCTCAGGACAAGAGATACAAATGGAACCTATTCGGAAGAAGCTATTTCTTCTACTGATCCTTTGCTGATCCTGGAAGACAAAATTGGATCAATTAAGCAAGCAACAGATCCAAGACTTCCTTCCTTCCAAGGGGGAGCTATTGGTTTCCTTGCCTATGATGCGATTAGGTACTATGAAGTTATTCCTGATTCTAAACATAACGAAGAAAATCACCCTGATACCTATTTCGGAATCTACCATGATCTTATCGTTATAGATCATATCGATCATACCGTAAAAATTGTAAGCAATGCATACGTCCCTAATGAAGGGAATCTAGAATCTGCTTACCAACAAGCAATTGAATCCATTCAAAGAATTGAAGAACAAGTTTTTCAGAATCCTAAAAATCATCCTTCCATTGTTATCCCTGAGAATTCAGAATCCTCCCTAGTATTAGATCCAGTTATGGGCGATGATCATTACAAAGAAGCGGTTGAAAAGGCTAAGGAATATATTTTTGCAGGAGACATTTTCCAAGTAGTTCCTTCGAGAAAGGTTCGTTTCAAACCTGAGGTTCCTGCTTTTCAAATCTATAGGGCTTTACGTGCAGTAAATCCTTCGCCTTATATGTATTTTATGAAACTAGGTTCTTTGCAAATAGTAGGAAGTTCTCCAGAAATTTTAGTAAAACATACCCTAGAAAAGACTACACTTCGACCCATTGCTGGTACTAAGCATAGAGGAAAGAATAACACAGAAGATGAGGCTTTAGCAAAAGATCTTCTATCCGACCAAAAGGAAGTTTCTGAGCATATCATGCTTGTGGATTTAGGTCGGAATGATTTAGGAAGAATTTCCGAAGCTGGAACTGTTGTTGTAGAAGATTTCAAATTTATTGAAAAGTATTCTCATGTGATGCACATCGTTAGTCAATGTGTTGGCAAAATTCGAAATGATAAATCTGTATATGATGTTATTAGAGCAACGCTTCCAGCAGGCACTGTTTCTGGTGCACCGAAGATTCGAGCAATGGAAATCATAGATGAATTAGAAAATAATCATCGAGGAATCTACTCCGGTGGACTTGGATATATTTCATTTGCAGGAGAAATGGATTTAGCAATTATCATTCGAACTATTCTTATTGATGGAGATACAGGCTATCTCCAAGCAGGAGGAGGAATAGTCTATGACTCAGACCCTGAGGCAGAACTGCAAGAAACCAAGAATAAAATGGCTGGAATGCTGAAGGCTATTGAATTTGCACGCCATGGTTTGAAAGGAGAACTTAAATGATCCTAATCATAGATAATTACGATTCCTTTACTTACAATGTGTACCAATATGTTGGTGTAATTCGTAAGGATGTAGAAGTCATTCGAAACGATAAAATATCAGTAACAAAAGTGGAAGAAATGAAACCTGATGGAATCATTATTTCACCTGGACCAGGCCGACCTGAAGATGCAGGTATCTCGGTTGATGTAATCCGAAACCTGGGTCCAAAAGTTCCTATATTTGGAATCTGTCTCGGTCACCAAGCAATAGGTTATGCGATGGGTGGTTCCATAACTTCTGCACCTAAAATTATGCACGGAAAAGTTTCCATGATCGACCATAATAGAGACGGAATTTTTGAAAATATATCTTCACCTTTTTCAGCTACTCGTTACCATTCCTTGGTAATCAGCCCAGAATTTTTCCCAGAAGAACTAGAAATCACAGCACAAACCCAAGACGGTGTAATCATGGGCGTGCGCCACAAAAAGCATCGATCTATGGTGGGGGTTCAATTCCACCCTGAATCTGTAATGACTGAATCAGGTATGGAGATGGTTCGCAACTTTTTAAACTTCTGTGAGAGATGAAATTTTTCCTAAGGCTATTACGCTATTCCATTTACTATAGAAATCGTTTTGCCCTTGGAATTGTATTCGCATTATTAACTGCACTGCTAAACGGAATATCACTCACAGCAATGATCCCCTTATTTGATTCTTTGGGTGCAGACAAGAATACCCGCTTTCAATTAGATCTTACCCTTCCAGAAAAAATCATTCAATTCAAACAAGTTACCTTTGGTGAAAAAAGTTTAGATGGTCTAGAACGTCTCAAAGGCCTCATAATTGATGTAAAATTGAAAATCAATGAGCTTACCAAAGATATGGAACCTAAGGAAGTCGTCTGGTCAGCCTGTATCATTGTTCTACCCATTTATCTTATGAAGATGGTCTTTTATCTTCTCTCAGTTTATTGTTTAGCAACAGCCGGGTACCGAGCAGTTCGAGATATTAGGCAAGAACTTTTTGACAAAATGCAACGTCTTCCTTTAACCTATTTCTATAAAGAAAAAACAGGATTGATCATGAGTAGAGTGATCAATGATGCAGAAATCGTATCAGCAGTAATTTCAAGTAACTTTCGTGATGCGACAATAAATTTTTTCTATGTCGTTACTCACCTTCTAATATTAATCTATCTCAATACGGAACTACTTCTCACTGCCATCTTTATAGTACCTGTTGTAATATTTCCAGTAACTCTTTTCACTAAAAAAATATCTAAATCCACTGAAAAGTCCCAAGAAAGAATGGCTGATCTCAATGGTCATATCCAAGAAGTAATATCTGGAGTTCGAGTGATTCGTACATTTGTTACGGAAAAATTCGAAGAGGATAAATTCAAAGATATCAATCAAAAAGTTTTTCGTCGTATCTTCAAAGGTCAATTCTACCTTCAGATGGCGCCGAGTCTTGTTGAGCTTACTTCATCAATTGTTGTATTAGGATTTTTTGCCCTTGGAGCTAGCTTAATCTATTCAGGTAAATTCACTCAGGGTGAGTTTATGGCTTTTTTATTGACTTTACTTTTCTTACTTAGACCTCTGACTCAACTATCGCAAATGGTTGGTAAGGTGACACAGGCCAACACAGCTGGCAAAAGAATTTTTGAACTCATAGATATGGACACTGGCTCTGAGGGTGAAAGTGGAAAAGTCGAGTTGGACGAACTAAAGGATTCAATTCACTTCGACCATATCACATTTACTTACCCAGGAACTTCTACCCCTGTTCTAAAGGACATAGATCTAAAGATAAAAATTGGAGAGACATATGCCTTCGTTGGAACCAGCGGAAGCGGAAAATCTACTATGATGGATTTACTTCCAAGATTTTTTGACCCAACCAAAGGAAAAATATCTTTCGATGGAGTCGATATTAGAGACTTAAATTTAAAAAATCTGCGTTCCAAAATTGGAATTGTAACTCAAGATATCTTTCTCTTTTCAGGAACAGTTGCAGAAAATATTGCCTACGGTGTGGATAAGTGCACAAGACGGGATGTAATTCGAGCAGGTCGTCTTGCCCACGCGCATGATTTTATTAAATCTATGGAAAAAGGTTATGATACATACCTCGGCGTCCGAGGTTTAAATCTTTCAGGAGGCCAAAGACAAAGACTAGTTATCGCCAGAGCTTTGTTACGTGATCCTGAGATTATGATACTTGATGAAGCAACCTCAGCTTTGGATGTTGAATCAGAACGATTGGTATCGGAAGCCTTAGATCGTCTCTTGAAAAATAGAACAACTTTTATCATTGCTCATAGACTTTCTACAATTCGAAAAGTTAAAAATATCATTGTTTTACAAGATGGGGAAATACGTGAAATGGGTGACCATGATTCTTTGATCCAACAAAATGGAATCTATAAAAAACTGAATGACAATCAATTTGCAGGAGCAGAAATCAGCCTATGAAAAAAGTTCTAATAGTAGATGATAATGATCGTTATGCTGATAACTTAAAAGCCTATTATTCGAAGTTGGGTTACGAATGTTCACGCGCCTACGATGCCAGAGAAGGATGGAATTTATATAGTAAGAGTAAATCAAATGCTGATGGGTCATCTGATTTTGATACAATAGTTACAGATATTACTATGGAAACTCAAACCTCTGGTCTGTGGATGATTCGTCGGATTCATAAAGATGGATTCAGCGGAACGAAAATTATTGCTACGACTGGTTTTGATGTTTTCGGTGTGATGGGAGTTTCAAAATTTATCCTTCCTTGGTTTGCAGGAATCTCTTTTATGATTCCAAAAGTCCCCTTGAAAAAGGGAGAAGTAGTTTTGGTGCCTATCCAATCTTAGAGAATCTCAGTATTTTTTATTTCGTGAAAGGAATAAGTTTAAATTTAAAATTATGAAGAAAATATATATTATAACATTTTGAAATCTGACTCGAATCAATCATCTAATTCTTTTTATGATTTAAAACCAGATCATGTGCTAGATCGCCTTGACAAAAATGGTTACAATACCTCGGGTCATATTCTTGCACTCAATAGCTTAGAGAACAGAGTGTACCGTGTTGGATTGGAAGATAAAAACAACGTTGTTGTTAAATGCTACCGTCCAGGCAGATGGACTAGAGAACAGATCCAAGAAGAACATGACTATATCTTAGAATTACAAATAGCGGGATTGCAGGTTCTTCCACCAATTCCTTTTTCTACTGGAAGTACAATTTCCATTGAAGAAGATGGAATTCCCTATTCCATCTGGCCACTAAATCCTGGAAGAATAGTTGAGGAATTCAGTTTCGATGATCTACCTATAATCGGTCGAATGCTTGCAAACCTTCATAATATTTCAGAATCGAAAACCACCCAAACAAGAACACATTTAAATATTGAGAATTATGCTAAACCTGCATTAGACTACATATTAGAAAAAGCAAATCTACCTGATTCGCTAAGAAAAACCTATCAACGCACAGCTCTTAGTACATTCCAAGAGTATGAAGCTTTAGCTGATTTTGTTCCCTTCCAAAGAATTCATGGTGATTGTCATAAAGGAAATATCCTTAGCTCTAAAGATGGTTTCGTATTTATAGATTTTGACGATCATTGCATGGGACCCATCGTTCAGGATTTTTGGATGCTTCTTCCTTTTGGCGATGAATCTTCTACTTATGAAAGACAGATATTCTTGGATGCATATAAAGAATTTCGACATGTTGATGAGGCCTGGTTTCGATTAATTCCTGCTCTTCGTGGAATAAGATATATTTATTATTCAGCATGGATTCTGAAACGATGGGACGATCCGTCTTTTCCGAATGCATTTCCTCATTTTGGTACAGAAGAATATTGGGAGAAAGAAGTAAGAGATTTAGAATCCTTATTGGAAGGAAATGATGATACAAATTTTCCATCCTTCCTTGAAGAAGATTCCAAGAACTATGAAAAAGAAAAATCGAATGAGCACATCAATAATCAAGACGAAAATTTAGAGAAATTAGATAATTCCAATCCAACAAATAAAAAAAAAGAAATCACAAACAAGGATCTTTTTTGGGATTGGGAAGGAGATTGATCTATTGCTCTATGACAATTTTAATAAATAAAAATTATATAAACTTATAATTCTTAATTGATAGATTTTCTAAGCTTAGAATAAGTTAT
>Ga0100378_1000259_pt1 | contig 59175 bp, 63 predicted proteins | sample CryGeymeta201502_FD_81535 | JGI IMG/M metagenome (GOLD analysis project Ga0100378, IMG submission 81535) | Groundwater microbial communities from Crystal Geyser aquifers in Utah, USA - Crystal Geyser metaG 2015-02 | ecosystem: Environmental > Aquatic > Deep subsurface > Groundwater | place: USA... | reverse complement strand
TGCGGCGCGGAAGAGCGGCAGCAGGGCCGCGTCGCCGGGCAAGCTCCTGACCGTCACGGTTCGCCGCTTCGGCACCTGCGGCAGGCACCCTCCATCGGGTTCGAGGTGCGCAGCCGGAGGCGATGGGGCCCGGGCAGCGCCGCGCAGCCCGCTGCCGTGGCGCATCGTCTCGCAACGGGCTTCAAGGATGAGGGATGTAACCCGGCCAGAAGGGTGGTTGCGCAATCTGCGCGTGCGGGCGCGGCGGGGTGTTTCCGGTGGCGACATGCGCGCGAAAGCTGACAATGCCACTTGTGATATCGGTCACTTCGTGGGCCAGCCCCCGCAGGCATGGCATGGCCTCGCCTCGCCTCGCCTGCGCGATAGATCGCAACCTTGGCCGCCATAGCGTCCTGTCGGACAAGCGACCCGGCCGCGCCCTGCCGACACCGTTTCGGAGAACAGCAACGGCACGACCTCGATCTCGCGCTGGATGTCGTCGTGCACGCCCTCGGGGACCGGCTCTTGCCTTCGCCGCGCTTGGGCGAGGATTTGTGTGCTTGTCGTGAATGGAGCCGCTATGTTTGCTTGTCTGTTGCGTCGGGCTTCGAAACCGGCGCCGGCTCGATCTCTGCTTTCGATGCCGAAAGACGATTGAACTTTGTTCCGGGCGCCCTTCTGCCCCGGGCCCGCGCCCCGCCAACAGGGGCCGGAACTGCGAGAAACTCAGCAAGATTGAACTGTGGCCTCATGGAAAACATGGTCATCGAAAAACGCCTTTCCTTGGGGCAACTCATAGCTATGCCTTACCGTGTTACATGGGGTCGGTAGCCACCGTTTGCAAGTCGTGTCGGGTCATGGTGGACAGCTCGTGGTGGGCGAGAGATCCCGTTGCCGTTCCGGTGTGCATACAGCTTTATCGCGCCTGCTTGGCCTGCTGTTCGGCCTCCCGCAAGATAGTGACGATGCCGCTGGGTACGATGATCGCTGCGCACCGGTTCACGCCGCCGCCGCGCGTGACTGACCCGGCAGGGCTTTACCCCGGCGCGACCCCGTTGCAGGCTGCGCGCAAGACCCCGCAGACAGGAGAGACGCCATGAGCATGTCCGCCGACATCGCCGCCGCCCATCCCAACATGGCCCACTGGGCGGAGCGGGTGGACCTCGCCGCCGCCTTCCGCTGGACCGCGCGGCTGAACCTGCACGAGGCGGTGGCCAATCATTTCTCGCTCGCGGTGAACGAGGCCGGCACGCAGTTCCTGATGAACCCCAACCAGATGCATTTCGCGCGGATCAAGGCCAGCGACCTGTTGCTGCTGGATGCGGACGATCCCGCGACGCTGGAAAAACCGGGCGCGCCCGATCCGACCGCGTGGGGCTTGCACGGTGCGATCCACCGGCGCTGCCCGCATCACCGCTGCGCGATGCATGTCCATTCGATCTTCGCCACAGTTCTGGCCAGTCTCGCCGACAGCACCCTGCCGCCGATCGACCAGAACACGGCGACCTTCTTCAACCGCACCGTGGTCGACGAGGGCTATGGCGGGCTGGCCTTCGAGGCGGAGGGCGAACGCTGTGCTGCGGCGCTTCAGGATCCGGCGAAGAAGGTCATGATCATGGGCAACCACGGGGTCATGGTGCTGGGCGACACGGTGGCCGACACGTTCAACCGGCTCTACTATTTCGAGCGCTCCGCCGAGACTTACATCCGCGCGTTGCAAACCGGGCAGCCGTTGCGGGTGCTGTCGGACGAGATCGCGGAAAAGACCGCGCGCGAGTTGGAGGACTACCCCGAGCAGGCCGACCGTCACCTCGATGAGTTGAAAGCGATCCTCGACAACGAATCCTCTGATTACGCCTGCTGAGCGGCGGCAGCGCCCGCCTGCCGCAACGCAAACCGGCGTATTGGCGCATGGCAGGAAACACGCTAAGGCTATGTAGCCAAAGGCAGGACGGGCCGTTTCATGGATGCAGACCACAAGTTCCTGATCGCGAAGATCGCACAGGGAGACAAGCACGCTTTGGCGGCGCTTTACCGGGCCCTGGAACGCCCTGTTTACAGGTTCATCGTCTCCCGATTGAACGATCCGGTGGAGGCCAGCGACATACTTCATGACGTGTTCATGGACGTCTGGCGCTCCGCCGGCCGCTTCGAAGGGAGATCGAAAGTGCAAACCTGGATATTCGGCATTGCCTATCGAAAAAGCATCGACGCGATGCGCAAACGCGGCCGCTTGGACCTGACCGACGAAACGCCGGACATGGTGGATGACGGTCCCGACCAGGAAACCTGCCTTGCAGCCTGCCAGGAGGCAGAGCATGTGCGCCATTGCCTCGGGACGCTGAAGGACGATCACCGCACGGCGATCACCCTCGCGTTTTACCAGGACATGACCTATTGCGAGATCGCCGAGGTCGCAGGCGTGCCCGAGGGCACGGTCAAGACCCGAATCTTCCATGCCAAGAAATTGTTGATGCGCTGCCTGTCGGGCCGCGTCGAAAGGGGTCTGACATGACCTGTGATGAGGTGAACGAACTGCTGCCCTTCCGGGCCAACGGCACCCTTGAAGGCGAGGAGCTGGTCGCCGTCGAGGCCGCGCTGGCCGCAGATGCCGACCTGCGCGCCGAGCTTGCGGTGCTGATCGCCATCCGCGACACGATGCAGGCCGAAGAGGCGCAAAGCCCCGGCGATTTCGGGCTTGCCCGGCTGTTGCGCGACGTGGAGGCCGAAGCGTGCGGCCCGGCGCCGCTGGCGGCCAATGACAACGTGGTATCGCTGACCCGCCTGCGCATTTGGCAGGTCGCCGCCGCCGTGGTGCTGGCCGTCGGCATCGGGTTCACCCTGCCGCAATTCGCCACCAGCCCGGAACCGGTCGCCGGGCGCGACGCCGAATCTGCGGTCGGCGAGGGCTATTCGCTGGCCAGTGGTGGCGAGACGGCAGACTTCACCGTGATCTTTTCGCCCGATGCGAGCGAGCGCGAGATCCGCGCGCTGCTGCTTGATGCGGGGGTCGAAATTGTCAGCGGGCCATCTGCGATTGGCCTTTACAGGCTCAATCTGCTAGATTCCGCATCCCGGAACGATGCGTTGGAGATTTTGTCCGGCGCTGATATCATTGGGGATATCGAGTAGCGACATTTCCAAAGGCCCTGCCATGCCCCGAACCGCCAGCCTGTTGATCGTCTTGTTCTTGTCGGTTCTTCAGGCGACGGCGGTTGCCGCGCAGGTGGGGCCAGGCAACCCCACGGGACAGGTTTCGCCCGGTGGTGGCATTCCTTCACCCTCCATTTGCAATGGGGAATGCCCACCTCCATTCTCCCCCATGTTCAGTGACGGAGGCGATGGCGGCTCTTTGCCGTCATCCGAGGAGCGTCGGACAGGGCCGCGCGTGGTGCGCATCGGGGTCTTCGGACCGCCCGAGTTGGTGATTTCCGGCCCTTTCGGTGAATTTGACGCCGCCACCGCCGCCTTGCAGGAGGCCGGGGCCACCTTGCGCCGCTACCGTGACCTGTCGCGCCTCGGGATCCGCTTTGCCGCGTTCGAATTGCGTGGGGGCGAGGCGGCACTGGCGCGGGCGCGGACCATCCTCGAAGAGGTTGCGCCGCGCACCACTTTGGGCGTGCATCACATTTATGACCTCGCGCAGGGCGTTCCGCGCGTCTACGCGGCGCGGATGATCGGGGACGATGCGCCGGGCGCCTGCCCGCTTGGTCAGCATCGCGCCATCGGCTTGATCGACGGGCCGGTCGACGCGGGCCACCCGGCGCTTTTGGGGGCCCGGGTCGTTTCGCACAGCTTCCTGACCGAAACCGACCGACAACCGGGGTTGGACCATGGCACCGCCATCGCGGCGCTGCTGGTGGGCGAAGACCCCGAGGGCCCATTGCGCGGCTTTGCACCGGGGGCCGATCTTTACGCGGCCTCGTCGTTCTCCGAGATCCGTCAGCAACCGGGTGCGGATATCGAGCGTATCGCAGCCGCCATCGAGTGGCTGCTGCGACAGGATGTCCGGCTGATCAACATGTCTTTCGCGGGGCCGGAAAACCCGGTTCTGGCGGATATCCTGACCCGTGCCGCCGGGCGGGGCGTGGTGATGATCGCCGCTGCCGGCAATGATGGGCGCGAACGCGCGGCCTATCCGGCGGCGCATCCAGCGGTGATCGCGGTGACCGCTGTCGATGCCTCTTTCCGACGCTACCGCGCCGCCAATTTTGGCGATCATATCGAGTTTGCCGCACCCGGCGTTGACCTCTTCGTCGCCTCCGAACACGGCGGCGGTTATGCCTCCGGCACGTCCTATGCTGCGCCGATCGTCACCGGGCTCGCGGCCAGAATGGGTGCCGGTGGCGGGCTTTCTGCCGACGCACTGCGGGCGCGGCTGCGCGGTTCGGCGGTTGATCTGGGGCCGGACGGGTTCGATTCCGAGTTCGGGTGGGGCCTCGTGCGCGGCGGTTGCTGACGCGGCCCGATGGAAAACGACGGACAGGCGGGGTGCCGATACCCCGCCTTTTTCTTTTGAACCAAAGGCTCGTCCCCGCCGACTCACAGACGTAACGCGCAGGATCTGCGCCAAGTCAGAGGACGCGACTGCAATGCCAACAGGTATCGCCTTGACACAGGCGGGTGCTTTGCCCGCTGCCGGTATCGCGTCCTTTCCGTTTGCTCCGTATTTCGGGCAACCGTGCCCTGCCTGTTATGGCCAGGTTGTGTGCGGGCAATGACGAAATCCTTTATTCCCCTTTGCAGCCTGACCTGTCCCGGTCCCGGTCCCCGTCCCGAGGCTGCGAACCGGCACTGAGCGTCATCCGTCCATGACATCGGTGCCGCGGCGCCCGATCCTCCCCCGGATCGGGCGTTTTCTTTTGGTTACCGGGGGTATGCCTGCGACGTGTTGCGCAGGGTGCAACCGGTGGCGCGATATCTTCCGGTTGGCGGAAGCTGCGCGTATGAAAGACCCATGCAACATGTGTTGGATACACGCGCGGGCAGGGGGCTTGCGACCTTGGCGCTTGGCGCCGCTGGGGCAGGGGCGGGCCACGCGCTTGGTGTGCCCGCGCCCTACCTGACCGGGCCGGCGGCGCTGGTGTCACTGGCGTCGGTGCTGGGGCTGCGCACGGGCGTGCCGATGCTGCTGCGCGACATCTGTTTCCTGGTCATCGGTCTGTCGATGGGCACCGGCATCAACCCCGAGGTGCTGGCCGCCGCGGCAGCCTGGCCGCTGAGCCTTGTCGCGCTGAGCGTCGGGCTGGTGGTGATCTTTCTTGGCGGGTCGGCAATGTTGCGCCGCTGGCTGGGCTTCGACAAGGTCTCGGCGCTGCTGTCGGCGACGCCGGGGCATCTGAGCTATATCCTGTCGCTGTCGACCGACCTGCGCGCCGACATCCCGATGGTCGCCGTGGTGCAGTCGCTGCGCGTGCTGATCCTGACGCTGGCGGTGCCGCTGGTGGTGGCGCTGCTGTCGGGCGCGGATCTGAGCATGTCGGGCCCCACCGGCGCCACGCTGCGCCTTTTGCACCTTGGCGCGCTGCTGCTGCCTGCCCTTGCGCTCGGCTGGCTGTTCAAGCGGTTTCGGGTGCCGGCGGCTTTCCTGCTGGGGGCGATGCTGGCCTCGTCGCTGGGCCATGGCACCGGGGTGACGCCGGGGGCGGTGCCCGGCTGGCTGTCGCTGCCGAGCTTTGCCATCATGGGCACGCTGATCGGCACAAGGTTTTCCGGCATCACGGTGGCGCAGATCGCCCGTGCGCTGGGCGCCGCCGCGCTGCTGACGGCGCTGGCGCTGGCGGCGACGGTGGCCGCGGCGCTGGCGATGCACTGGACGCTGGGCGTTCCGATGGTGACGCTGCTCATTGCCTATGCGCCCGGCGGGCTGGAAACCATGGCCGCGATCTCGGTGATGCTGGAGGCCGACCCGGCCTTCGTCGCCTTTCACCACGCGTTCCGCATCGTCCTTCTGACCTTCCTCGTGCCCGCCTTCCTGCCGCGAACGGAGCCACAGACATGACCGCCCAGACGCCGCTTGACGGTATCCGCGTCCTTGACCTGACCAACGTGCTGGCCGGACCCTTTGCCTGCCACCAGCTGGCCCATATGGGCGCCGAGGTGATCAAGGTGGAGGTGCCGGGGCGCGGCGACCTCGCCCGGCAGTTGGGGGCCGATCCGGGACTGAACGCGGCCGGCATGGGGGTGTCGTTCCTGGCGCAGAATGCTGGCAAGAAATCGGTGACGCTGAACCTGAAGCATCCGCGCGGGGTGGACATCCTGAAGGCGCTGGTGCGCGGCGCCGACGTTCTGGTGGAAAACTTCCGCCCCGGCGTGATGGACCGGCTGGGGCTGGGGCCGCAGGTGCTTCGCGCCGAGAATCCGGCGCTCATCTACTGCGCGATCTCGGGCTTCGGGCAGGATGGCCCGTGGCGCGACCGGCCCGCCTATGACCAGATCGTGCAGGGGGTTTCGGGCGTCATGTCGATTACCGGCGACGCAGAGAGCGCGCCCTTGCGCGTGGGCTACCCGGTGGCCGACACGATCGGCGGGCTGACGGCGGCGATGGCGATTGCATCGGCCCTTAACGCACCGGACCGCGGCTGCGTCATCGACGTGTCGATGCTGGAGGCGGTGCTGGCGACGATGGGCTGGGCGGTGTCCAACTACCTGATCGCGGGGGTGGAGCCTGGCGCGCATGGCAACGAGAACACCACCTCCGCCCCGTCGGGCGCGTTCCGCTGCAAGGGCGGGCTGGTCAACATCGCCGCCAACAAGGATGAGCAATGGCAGGCTTTGGCGCGGCATCTGGGGCTGGAGGCGCTGCTGGACGACCCCGATTACGCCAGCCGCGAAAATCGCAAGAGCAACCGCCACGCGCTGCGGTCGCTGATCGAGGCGCGGCTGGAGGCGAAGGCGCCGCGCGACTGGGCGCGGGAACTGAACGCGCTGGGCGTGCCGGCGGGCGCGGTGCTGCGCGTGCCCGAGGCGCTGGCGCATCCGCAGGTGGCCGAAAGGGGGCTGCTGGCGGAATTCGCCGACGTGCCGGGGGTGGACCGCGCCGTGACGGTGCTGCGGCCGGGGGTGAAGATGGACGGGGCGGCCCTGAGCGTGGCGGCGGGGCCGCCAGCGTTGGGTGCCGATACGGGCGAAGTGTTGCGCGAGATAGGGATTGGTGCGGCAGAGCTTTCGCGGCTTGCCGCGGAGGGGGTGATATGAGCGACGTATCGGATTGGTGGAGCACCGCGATCATCGACATGGAGCCCGGGCGCATCGCGTTGCGCGGCCACGAGATCGAGGACCTGATCGGGCAGGTGAGTTTCCCGCAGATGATCTGGATGATGCTGCGCGGCGATCTGCCCGGCGAGGGGCAGGCGCGGCTGCTGGAGGCGGCGCTGGTGGCGGCGGTCGATCACGGACCGCAGGCGCCCTCGATCGCGGCGGGACGCATGGCGGTAACCTGCGGCTTGCCCCTGAACGGCGCCCTGGCCTCGGCGGTCAACATGCTTGACGACGTGCATGGCGGTGCGGGCGAACAGGCGGTGGAGCTTTACATGCGCATCGACACGGCGGGGCTTTCGGCGCTGCCGGAGGTGGTGGCCGAATGGCGCGCCGAGCGGGGCAAATACGTGCCCGGCTTCGGCCACCGGTTCCACACCCCGGTTGACCCCCGCGCGCCCGCGTTGATGGCGGAAGTGGCCAAGGCGGTCGAAGCGGGTGTCTGCGACGGCCGCTTTGCCCGTATCGGGCAGGCACTGGAGGCACATCTGGCAGCATTGCGGGGCGCTGCCCTGCCGATGAATATCGACGGGGCAACGGCGGTGATCTACGCGGAACTTGGCTTTGCGCCGCCGTTGGCGCGCGGGCTGTTCCTGCTGTCGCGGTCGGTCGGCATTCTGGCCCATGCCTGGGAACAGATGAACCAGGGCGGGCGCAACAAGGGGCCGACGCCGCCGCATTACCGCTGGACCTATACCGGGGCGTGAAGGACGGGGCGCGGCCCGTCTCAAGCCCCTCCGGGGCCCTCGTCGGGCCGCAGTTGCCACGGAAAATCGGGGCGGGGCGGTCGTTTCGGTCCCGGACCTGTGCCGGTTGCGGCGTTCGGCCGTGAGTATTTGGACCAAGAAGAAGCGCAGGGGCGTTACCGGGCGGCGGTGTCGAGCCAGATCGTCACCGGGCCGTCGTTGGTCAGCGTGACCGTCATGTCGGCGGCGAAGCGGCCGGTCTGGGTCGGGATGCCGAGGCTGGCGAGATGGGCGGCAAAATGCTGGTAGAGACGGTCGCCCTCGGCGGGTGGGGCGGCGGCGGAGAAGCCGGGGCGGTTGCCGCGCGAGGTGTCGGCGGCGAGGGTAAATTGGCTGACCACGAGAGCACTGCCGCCAGTGTCGCGGAGGGCGCGGTTCATCTTGCCGGCGTCGTCGGGAAAGATGCGCAGCCTGGCGATCTTCGCGGCGAGGGCTTCGGCCTCTCGTTCGCTGTCGCCGTGCATGGCGCAGACGAGGATCATCAGGCCGGGGCCGGTCCGGCCGATGGTGTCGCCGCCCACCCGGACGGCGGCTTCGGTGACGCGTTGGATCAGGGCGCGCATTGTCTTTCTCCATGGCTGGTCGGGTGAGAGGAGCGCGGATCTTGACGCAAATCAAGGCGAATCCCGGCCTGACCTGTGAGGCTTTCGGCAGGAAAGCGAAGGAGGTCTGCAATGGTTGAGAAAACGCATACATCCGGGGGCTGGCCCTCGGTGTTTGAGCCTTTCCGCAGCATGGGACGGCAGGTGGCGGACTGGTTCGCCCCGGCCTCCGAGGCGTCGGTGGACGAAGGCAGCTACCGCGTGGTGGTCGAACTGCCCGGTGTCGAGGACAAGGATATCGAGGTGAATGTTCACGACGGCGTGCTGACCGTCAAGGGCGAGAAGAAATCGACCCGCGAGGAGAAGGGCGAGACCTGGTATTTCAGCGAACGGCAATACGGCGCTTTCGCGCGCAGTTTCCGCCTTCCGCCGGATGCCGATGCCGGCCGGGTCAACGCCGATCTCAGGGACGGGGTGCTGACCATCACCGTTGCCAAGAAAGCCCCCACGACCCCCGAGGCGACGCGGATCGAGGTCAGGAAAGGCTGAGCCCGGGCGCGCGGGCGCCGTGGCGCCTATTGGTAGAGCGTGTAGAGATAGGCCCCGGCCCCGGCAAGGGCGAGGGCGAGTACCACTGCGATGGCGATCTTGATCGCCGACCACGGGCGTTCGCCCTGCACCCGTCCGGTCTGGCCGTTGACCACGAAACGGTAGCTTTTGCCCTTGTACTTGTAGGCGGCCATCCAGACCGGTAGCAGGATGTGCTTGAAGGTGATGTCGGAAACATCCGTGCCGACATGGGAAATGCGCTGCCGGTCGCCGCCGATATCGGCGCGGATGTCACGGCGGATCTGGTCGTCCATGATCTGGCGCGCTTCACTTAAGCCTTCCTCCACGTCGACGGCGTAGCCCTCGGCCCGGAACCCGGCGAGGTATTGCGGCGCGTAGGATTCCAGCAAGGTCAGGTTCCACGGCGCCAGCCGGTCGGTATAGCTTTTGGGCAGCGAGCGCGAGGCGAGCACCAGCACGTCATCGAAGAAGCGGCTGACCCGGCCAGAGACGTTGGTCCAGCGGATCTTCTGTTCGCGCACGGTTTCGGTCTTGCCGTTGCGGGTCACGGTGCGGTTGACGTAATAGACCGTGCCGCGCTGGCCGCGATAGGTGCTGCGGGTCTGGGCGTCATAGGTCCAGTAGGGCACGTAGATGCCGTCGAGCTTGCGACCCTTGCGGGCGTATTCCTGAAGGCCACCGGGCGCGAACCAGAGCCGTCCCAGCCAGTCGGCCATGGCCTTTTGCGCGGCGCGCTCGTCGATCTGGAAGGGCAGCACGCCCTTGGGCTTGATGTGGCGATGCGTGCCGGTATCCGTCACCACCGGGGTGGCGCAGAACGGGCATTCCGTGGCGTGGATGTCGGTGCTGAATTCCACCTGCGCGCCGCAACTGGGGCAGGCGGTGACGCGGGTTTCCTCGTATTCGGCGGCGTCGATGCCACTGCGCAGGGCGGCCTCGAAATCCATCTCGCGGATCTCGGGTAGGTCGCTGCCGTCGTAGTCACGCGTGTTGCCGCAATGGTCGCAAACCAGCTTGCCCGCCGCCGGATCGTAGCGAAAATCCGATCCGCACTGGTCGCAGGGGAAGCGGTGTTCCTCGCTGCTCCCTTGGGCGGCGGTCGCTTGCGGGCCGGGTGCTGTGCCGGGCGGGGGTGGGGGCAGATCGCTCATGTCGTCCTGAACTCATGTCGTCCTGAAATCGCTTGTCAAAGATGCTGCACTTTCCGACGCCGCTGCCGGTATTTCAAGACAATACCCTCAAGCCTCGGTTGCGAGGCGCGGTGCAGCCGCGGATCACACGCCGGGCGGCGGTGGCGGCGGCATCACGGTGAAGAGCTGTGCCAGTTCCGCCACGTCCTCGGCCCTTTTCCAGCCGTCCTGGCCTTGCGTCCAGACATGGGTCTGGCGGGTCAACTCGCCCCGCGTGGCCATCTGGCCCATCGTGGCGCGCGAAAACGGCCCCCTGGTCTGACCGTTTTCTGCGACATGCCAGACATGCTCGACCGGCGGGGGCGGCGGCGCGGCAGACTGCGGTTGCTGCTGCCGGGCCCCCCACGGGCCGGGGTTCATCGCGTTCGCCATCTGGCCCGCCATCGCCATGCCCATGCCAAGGCCCATGCCGGCCGAGGCCTCGCCACCGCCGGGGTTCTCGGCCGCGGCGCGCATCGATTCGGCGGCCTGGAACTGGGTATACCTGTTCAGGTCGCCGACGACGCCCATCGAGGTGCGCTTGTCCAGCACCTCCTCCACCGCCTTGGGCAGGCTTATGTTCTCGATGTAAAGCTCGGGCAGGTCCAGCCCGTATTGCGCGATGGTGCCAGAGATCGCCTCGGCCATGATCTTGCCGAGGTCGTGGGTGTTGCCGGCCATGTCGAGCACCGGGATGCCGCACGATCCGATCACGCGGGAAAATTCCTGCACGATGATGTTGCGGATCTGGTCGGTGACCTCGTCGGTGGTGAACTCGCCGTCGGTGCCGACGATCTCGGTCATGAAGGTGCCGGCGTCGCGGACCTTCACGGTGTAGGTGCCGAAGGCGCGGATGCGGGTCGGCCCGAAATCGGGGTCGCGCAGCATGATCGGGTTCTTGGTGCCCCATTTGAGGTCGGTGAACCGGTTGCTGTTGACGAAGTAGATTTCCGATTTGAACGGGCTCTGGAAACCGTGCGACCAGTGCTGAAGCGTGGTCATGATCGGCATGTTGTTGGTTTCGAGCATGTAGAGACCGGGGGTGAAGACATCGGCCATCTGGCCTTCGTGGATGAAAACCGCCACCTGGCCTTCGCGCACCGTCAGCTTGGCGCCATACTTGATTTCATGACCATGGCGCTCGAACCGCCAGACCATGGTGTCGCGGGTGTCGTCGGTCCATTCAATGACATCAATGAACTGGCCGGACAGGAAATCGAAAATGGACATCGGCCCCTCCTTGGGAAAAACTGAACTCTTCTAACTTGGCCCGCCAACCAGCCCTTGTGCAAGCTGTTGCAGCACCGGACGCGCCTCGGCCGGGGTCATGCCGGGCGAAAGGCGCGGGTCGTAGAGCATGCGCAGCAGCAACTCGTCATGGCGCGTCAACAGCGCGAACTCCTCGTCATCGTTGAAGATCGAGGGGCGCGCAAGCGGGCTGTCATTGGGCAGGCCAAGGCCCTGCGCCACCTCCTCGTGCAGGCAGGAGCGGCGCATCAGATCCGGGTGCTCGGCCCGGATGAAGGCGATAGCGGCGACATAGACATGCGGCGCAGAGGCCGCGGAAATCGCGTAGACGGCGCAGAATTCGTGCCTCGGCAGGGTGGTGATCTCGCGGATCGTGGCGGCGCCGATATTGGGCATGATCCGGCGCAGCAGGGGGCCGGCGTCACGCTGTTCGTCGCGGTTGAGGAACAGGACGTGGAAATTTCCGCCAGAGCCGACGGCGCGGATGGGGTGGCCGGTGATGCCGGACAGCCGGTCGCCATAGCGCGCCAGACGTGCCCGGTCTTCGTCGCGCTGGTCGTGCGGCACCGAGGCACCGAAATGGGCCTGAAGCCGCACCGGACGCTCCCAGCGGCGCAGCGCCGCCGGCGTCTGTTGCGCGACGAACCGCCCGTCCGACAGCGCGTATTCGTCATAAAGCGCGATCCGTTCGAAATTCGCCACCAGATTGCGCGCGATGATCGGGGTGTCGGAGCCGCCACCATCGGTGCGCAGCAAGCCCTGGGTCAGCAACCGTTGCTGCACATCGCCATAGTAGCGCGCAAAGGCGATGCTCGTGTCCGACGGTGCCACCGTCGGTTGCTCTGCCACCGGGGCGGCGGGGCGCTGTGTCGGCTGCTCAGGCGGCGGCGCCTCGCAGGCGGACAGGACCGCCAGGGCGGTTCCTGCCAACACTACGAGAGACAGCCTGTGCATCACGGCCCCCTTCGCCTCAGCCCTGTGGAACAGAGGTGGCGACGGTGTCGCCGGTGCCGTCGCGCCGGGCACTGGCCGAGGCCAGCGAGTCGCGCAGGTCGTGCTCCATCTTTTTCATCTCCGCCTCGGCGGCGGAGCGGCGGCGCTTGCCCTCGTCGGCGATTTGCAGGCTTTCTTCAATGGTTGCGATCAGGTCGGCGTTGGCCTGTTTCACCGCTTCGATGTCAAAGACGCCACGCTCCATTTCCTCGCGCACCATCTTGTTCGATTCGCGCAGGTTGGCGGCGTTGGAGGTCAGAAGCTCATTGGTCAGGTCGTTGGCTTCGCGCACCGCGCGGGCGGCTTTGGTTGACCGCTGGATGGTCAGCGCTTGCGCCAGTTGGGTTTCCCACAGAGGCACGGTGTTGACGAGGGTGGAGTTGATCTTGGTGACCAGCGACTTGTCATTTTCCTGCACCAGCCGGATCGAGGGCAGCGACTGCATCGTCACCTGCCTTGTCAGTTTCAGGTCATGCACCCGGCGTTCGAGGTCATCGCGCGCGGCGCGCAGGTCGCGCAGTTCCTGCGCCTTCATCACCTGGTCGTTTTCCGGCGCGGCCTGCACCGCGGCCTCTTTCGCCGGGATCGTCTGTTCGTCCAGGTCCTTCAGCTTCTCCTCGCCCGCCGCGATGTAGAGCGCCAGTTCGTCGTAGAAGGCCAGCGTCTTGTCATAGAGCATATCGAGCGATTTGATGTCCTTCATCAGCGTGTGTTCGTGATGCAGCAACTGGTCGGTGATGCGGTCGATCTGGCCTTGCACGTCCTCATACTTGGCAAGGAAGTCGTGCACCGGCTTGGCCTTGCCAAACAGTTTCTCCCACCAGCTGCGCTTGCGGCCGGGGTCGAGTTCGTCGACGGAAAAGCCACGAATGGTGCCGACGATTTCGCGCAGGGAATCGCCCGCCGGGCCGACATCCTTGTTCTTCACGCCTTCCAGCATCGCCTGGCTGATGGTCTGCAATTCCGATTGCGCGCCGGACCCGAAGGCGACGATGGAATTGGTGTCGGTCATGTCAAGTTCGGCCATGCGCGCGCGAATCTGTTCGGCGGCCGGGGCCGGCGCCTCGGCCAGCGGCACGAGGGCGGTGGAGGGGTCGGGCAGCACTGCGGCGTTGATCTCGTCAACCATCCCGGCGGCGGCTTCGGCCTGTTGGCGCACAGTATCACTCATGTTTCATTGTCCTTGTGTATCAATATGCAGGGTCTCGCGGTTCAGCCGATCGCGCAGCACCTCGATCTCGACATCGAGATCGCCACGGTCAGAGAGCAGCATTTTTTGCGTGCGGGCGGCAAAATTGGTTTCCAGATCGTTCAGCAGGGAAAGGTAATCCGACCGCGCGGAATAGTCGCGCGCGGTGCCGTGCAGGTCGACATACTTGATCGTCGCATCGCGCGCGCCCTGAAGGTAAACGGTCAGGTATTTGCGGGCTTGCGTCAGGTCGCGCGGGTCGTCCTCCACGGTGCGGAACATGTCGCGCGCGGTGGCCTGGAACGCCTCCACCCGCGAGACGAGTTGCCGGTCGCCGGTGCGCCCGATCGCGTCGTGCATCGCTTCGAGCATCGCCTCGGCAGCTTCGACCTTCTTCGCGATCCGCTCGGTCTGAAAGCGGTTCACGCCGTCCATCCCCTTGTCTTTCAGCGGATCGAGCCCGAAGGAAAAGAGGTGCAGCGCGCCGGCCAGAACGCCGACCAGCCCGGCATTCAGAACCGTCCACTGGCCACCGAAGACCAGTAGCCCGACGCCCGCGCCGGTCAGGACAGAGGCGAAGATCTTGCGCGGAATGGCCGGGCGCCTTGCGACCTTGCGTTCGTTATAGGCATCCTCGGCGCGCACTCCGTCGCGCAGCAGCCACGCGGCCAGCAGAAGAACCGCGCCGCCGGCGAAATCGGTGATCATTTCGCTGACCGGGCGAAAGAACACGGTGGGCAGGATCAGCAGCGGCAGCAGGAACAGGATGTTGATCCGAGCGGCATGGCGCGCCGGGGCGCGGCCGCGAAAGCTGGCCTCGACGGGCCGGGTCTGCGGTGCCTCGACCTCGCTGCTGTCGGGGTCGGGGCTGAATTTTCCGCCGTAGCGTTTCGCCATGTCAGACCGCTCCGAAGCCGCCGAAGATGGCCATCACGATAATGACCGCCAGTGCCACGAAGGCCACGCCCTGCAAACCGTTTGAACTCATGCCAGATTCCCTTTTGCGCAATACGATAAGCGCGCTGTGGTGCGAAAACCAGATGTTAGCGCACCGAAACGTGACAGGCGGGCGGAGTGTTGCACCCCGGCGCATCAAGCGTGGTCATCGCCTGTCACCTGTCACCTGTCACCTGCCACGTGTCCGGGCAGGTATCAGATCGGGGTGGCCAGTTGCGGGGCCTTCGGCGCGGAGCGCCGAGCACATCCGAAAGCCGCGCGAACAACGTCCCTCCGGGATCGTCCAGCAGGGCCCGGTAAAGCCGGAAGACACCGGGTCGCATATAGCCCGACCAGTGGCAGAAGCGCGCCACCGGCGGGCGCAGGCGAAAGCCCATGCGCGCCAGCCGCGCCGCCTGTGCGGGATCGTCGATTCGCAGGTCGATCCAGCCGCCATGCCGGTCCGCCATCCCGGCCGAAAGCGGCAGGTCATGCCAGCTATCGGGGCGGATCAGGGCGCGGAAGGCCGCGTCGAAGGGCAGGTTCTCGCGGCTGGTCACGTTCAGCACCCGGGCGCTGCGGCCTGCGGGGTTGCCCAGTGCCTGCGCGGCGCGGCCCCGGTATTCGGCGCCCGACAGCAGGATCATCCGCGAAAGCGCCCCGGCCCGAAGCGCCGGCAGCGCCGACAGCGCCACCCGCGCGCCCAGCGAATGGGCGATGACATTGACCGGCAGGCCGGGCCGTTCGGCGGCGACGACCTGCGCGATGCGGGCGAGGGCGGTGCCGGTCTCCCCGGCGCGGGCATAGGCCTGTGCCAATGTGCCCTGCGCCGACCAGCCAAGCGCCACGCCAAGCGCGCCCTCCTGCGTCAGCCGCAGATGCCGGGGCCAGCTGACGGCTTTCCAGCAATCGCGCGTTGGTGTGTCCGACAGGATATGGCGGTGCGGGTTGTGCGACGGCGCGCCGAACGGGCAGAAGCGGTAGCCGTGGATCATCACGGTGACCGATGCGCAGCCCGGCCGAAGGAGCGCCTGCCGCAGCCGGTCCTCGCCGTCCAACTCTCCGCCGCGCGCATTGACCGCAACCAATGCCATCACTGCCCCGCTCGTGATTGCCTCACCGCCAGATCTAGCGGTGCTCCGCAACAGGTCGGTGACGATCCTGTTTCGCCTTCATGACAGTTGCTGGCCGGCCACGGCGCTTTCCGTGTATGCGGGTCTTGCCATTGCATCCGGGCTGGCCTATCCCCTGACCCCGTGGCGATTTGTTTACCGGATTGCGGGCCACGTTAAACATCCCGCTAAAGAGGTCGCGCGGCGCCGTTCACGGCTCTTGCCCCCGACCGTTCACCGGTTCGGGGTTTCCGTAACCCCGGACATGCAGGAGACCGAGACCGATGACCGAAGGCCGCAGACCCCTTCCCGATGATATTTCGCCGCGCACCCGCGCGGTGCATGCCGGCAGCCGCCGCAGCCAGTATGGCGAGGTGAGCGAGGCGATCTTTCTCACGCAAGGCTTCGTCTATGACAGCGCCGAGGCCGCCGAGGCCCGCTTCATCGAGGCCGGTGCGGACGAGTTCATCTATGCCCGCTACGGCAACCCCACCGTCGCCATGTTCGAGGACCGGATCGCCGCGCTGGAAGGCACCGAGGATGCCTTCGCCACAGCAAGCGGCATGGCGGCGGTCAACGGCGCACTGACCTCGTTGCTGAAAGCGGGCGATCACGTGGTGTCGTCGCGGGCGCTCTTTGGCTCGTGCCTCTACATCCTGGAGGATGTCCTGACCCGCTACGGCGTCGCGGTCACGTTCGTCGATGGCACCGATCTGGACCAGTGGCGCGCCGCGATCCGACCTGGCACCAGGGCGGTGTTCTTCGAGGCGCTCTCCAACCCGACGCTGGAAGTCATCGACATCCGCGCGGTGGCTGACATGGCCCACGCGGTCGGCGCACTGGTGATCGCTGACAATGTCTTTGTCACGCCGGTCCTGCAACGCTCCGGTGTGCTGGGGGCGGACGTCATCGTCTATTCCGCGACCAAGCATATCGACGGGCAGGGGCGCTGCCTTGGCGGCGTCATCTGCGGCACGCGTCAATTCATCCGCAAGACGGTCGAGCCCTATCTCAAGCATACCGGCGGGGCGTTGTCGCCGTTCAACGCGTGGGTGATGCTGAAATCGCTGGAAACGATGGACCTGCGGGTGCGCGCGCAGGCCGACAGCGCGTTCCGGGTGGCCGAAGCGTTGTCCGGCCTTGCGGGCCTCCGGCGCGTGATCTACCCGTTCCGGCCCGACCATCCGCAGCACGATCTGGCGCGCGCGCAGATGCAGGCGGGCGGCACCGTGGTGTCGTTCGAGGTGGAGGGCGGGCGCGAGGGGGCGTTCCGGCTGCTGAACGCGCTTCGGATCGTGCTGATCTCCAACAACCTCGGCGACGCCAAGTCGATCGTCACCCACCCGGCGACCACGACCCATCAGCGCCTGACGGAAGAAAGGCGCGCCGCGCTTGGCATTTCCGACGGGCTGCTGCGCCTGTCCATCGGGCTGGAGGATGCGGGCGACCTGATCGCGGATCTCACGCAGGCGGTTGCGGCCATGCAGTCCGGGGGCGCGCCGCGATGAAGCCCTTCCTGATCCTGCAACTGCGCCCCGAGGACGAGGCCGCCGACGAGGAGTTTGCCTCGCTTCTGGCGCGCGGCGGTTTGGCGCCGGAGGAGGTGCACCGCATCCGGCTCGATCAGCGCGACCTGCCGGGCGGTCTGGTGCTGGCAGACTATTCGGGCGTGATCGTCGGCGGCGGGCCGGGCTGCGTCTCCAACGCCCCGGCCGACAAGACCCCGCAGGAGGCGCGGATCGAGGCGCAGATCCTCGGCCTGATGCCCCGCATCACCAAGGGTGACGTGCCGTTCATGGGGTGTTGTTACGGGCTTGGCATCCTCGTGCATCACCTTGGCGGCACGGTCAGCAAGGACCGCTACGGCGAGCCGATCGGCGGGGTCGATTGCGCCCTGTCGGAGGAGGGCGCCACCGATCCGTTGCTGACCGGTCTGCCGCAGACCTTCCGTGCCCTCGTTGGCCACAAGGAGGCGGTGCAGGACCTGCCCCCCGGCGCGGTGCATCTGGTCGAGGCGGGGCCGTGCCCGTTCCAGATGATCCGCTACGGCCGCAACATCTATGCCACCCAGTTCCACCCCGAGGCCGACGGGCAAAGCTTCGCCACCCGCATCCGCATTTACCGGGGCAAGGGCTATTTCCACCCCGACGAGGCCGGGGCCCTGACCGACGCCTGTCTTGCCGAGGACATCACCGTGCCCGGACAGATCCTGCGCCGTTTCGTCGAGCGGTATCGCGCCGGATGACGGTGCGCGCTGCCGCGACCCATTCATTCCAACGTGACGCCGACCCCGCCGGTTTTGCCGCTTTGAAGTGATCCGGATGCGGCGCCGCGGCGTAGTCTTGTCGCAACAGCCGCTTGGAATACGTGCGTGACTGGCCCATATTGCCAGTTGCGCCCAAAGGGAAAGGGAGCGTCATGAACCTCCAGCTCAACACTATCGTCACAGCACCCGACAGCGCCGAGGCGCGCCGCGCGCTCAAGCTGCTCAAGGCCTGGGCGCGGAATGCATCGGACCGCGAGATCTCGGATCTCGACCCCGCCATCGCGCGGCTTCTGGCGCCCGAAGACGGCTACCCGGCGTTCAGCCGCGATTACCCGCACGGGTTCAAGGCCGATGCCGGTTACAAGGCCGGCCTGCCAGACCTGCAGAATGGCCCCGCCTCGCTGATCAAGGGGCAGAACCGAATCATCCAGCATGTCGGCATATCGAACTTCCGCCTGCCGATCCGCTACCACACCCGCGACAATGGCGACCTGACGCTCGAAACCTCGGTCACCGGCACGGTGAGCCTTGAGGCCGAGAAGAAGGGTATCAACATGTCGCGCATCATGCGCAGCTTCTACAAGCACGCCGAGCGGGTGTTCAGCTTCGACGTGATGGAAAGCGCGCTCGACGCCTACAAGGCCGATCTGGAAAGCTTCGATGCCCGCATCCAGATGCGCTTTTCCTTCCCGATGAAGATCGCAAGCCTGCGCTCGGGCCTCACCGGCTATCAGTATTACGATATCGCGCTGGAACTGGTGGAGGCGTCGGGCACCCGCAAGCGGATCGTGCATCTCGATTACGTCTACAGTTCCACCTGCCCCTGTTCGCTTGAACTGTCGGAGCATGCCCGCGAAAGCCGCCGCCAACTGGCGACGCCGCATTCGCAGCGCTCGGTGGCGCGGATCTCGGTCGAACTGGCCGAGGGGCAGGGCTGCTTGTGGTTCGAGGACCTGATTGAACTGGCGCGCGGCGCGGTGCCCACTGAAACCCAGGTCATGGTCAAGCGCGAGGATGAACAGGCGTTTGCCGAACTCAACGCCGCCAACCCGATTTTCGTCGAGGATGCCGCGCGGCTTTTCGCGCAGGGTCTGCATGGCGAACCACGGATCGGTGATTTCCGCGTCATCGCCAGCCATCAGGAAAGCCTGCACAGCCACGATGCCGTCAGCGTGCTGACCGAGGGGGAGACCTTCGCGGCGCAAAGCCTCGATCCGAAACTGTTCTCGACGATGTTCCACATCGGTTGAGCCTTGCGGTCGGCGCAGGGCGGACCTGCCGGATCGGCATTTGAAACCGCGTCAGGATGACTTACCTTCTTTGGCAGGGAGGAAACCAACCTGACCTTGAAGGGGTTTCCAAATGGCTTTCATGGATATTGCAGGCGCCGGCCGCGCCTCCACCGCATCGGCGCCGCGCGGCGTGCTGTCCCGGATCGGTGCGATCTTCACCCGCGTCGCCGCCGCACAATCGCGTGCCACCGAGGTTGAGCGGCTGAACGCCAAGACCGATGCGGAGCTGGCCCGTATGGGGGTAAGGCGCGAAGACATCGCGCGCTATGTGTTCCGCGACATCCTTTATATCTGAGCGACGACAGATCGCCATGGCCGTCCTTCCGCGAAGAGGGGCGGCCGCGCCACGCGCGCGTCGCGCCGATGAGCGTCCGCGCCGACAAACCGTCAAGGGCAGTTGACAGCGCGCGAAGGGCAGGCCAACGCTCTCGCCCATGTATGACATGCGGCCCGTGGGATATGTGATCGGACTACTGGTCCTTGTTCTGGGGGTCACCATGCTGGTGCCGCTCGGGGCGGAATTTTATTACGACACCGGTAACTGGTGGGTGTTCTTCGAGTCCGCCGTTCTGACCATGCTCGTCGGGGCGCTGAGCGCGCTGGCCTGTGCCAATGGCGTCGGTCCGCGCCTGTCGATCCAGCAGACTTTTCTTCTGACCACCGGCGTCTGGCTGATGTTGCCGATCTTCGGCGCGCTGCCCTTCGTCTTGGGGCCGGAGGGCGAACGCTTCGTCGACGGGGTCTTCGAGGCGATGTCGGGAATGACCACGACCGGCTCCACCGTCTTTACCGGGCTTGACGACCGGCCCGCCGGCATCCTGCTCTGGCGCGGGATGCTGCAATGGTTCGGCGGTGTCGGGATCATTGTCGTGGCAATGGTGTTCCTGCCGGAATTGCGTGTCGGCGGCATGCAGATCTTCAGGTCCGAGGCCTTCGACACAATGGGCAAGATCCTGCCCCGCGCGGGCGAGATCGCGCAGCAGATCTCGGTCATCTATGTCGGGCTGACCGTGATCTGCGCGCTGTGTTATCGCGCGCTCGGCATGCCCGCCTTCGAAGCAACCGTGCATGCGATGACGACGATCTCGACCGGCGGATTTTCCACAACGGACGCGTCTTTCGGGGCCTTTCAGGGGCCGATGGAATACGCCGCAGCGGTCTTCATGATCCTCGCCAGCCTTCCCTTCGTGCGCTACGTGCAACTTGTCGCGGGCACGGCGCGGCCGCTGTTCGTCGACAGCCAGGTGCGGGCCTATCTCGGCACGATCCTGGCCCTTGTGGTCTTTTTCTCGATCTACCGCCTGGTGGCGAATGGCGACCACCTCGAACACGGGGCCCGCGAGGCGGTGTTCAACGTCACCTCGATCATCTCGGGCACCGGCTTTTCCAGCACCGATTACCAGCTTTGGGGCGGCACTGCGGTGGTGATCTTCTTCTTCATCGGTCTCATCGGCGGCTGCGCAGGGTCGACCGCCTGCTCGATCAAGGTGTTCCGATATCAGCTTCTGATGGCGTCGATCTCGACCCAGTTGCGCCGGCTCTATGCGCCGCACGGCGTGTTCGAGCCGCGCTTCGAGGGCCGCAAGGTCAGCGAGGAGGTGCTGTCCTCGGTCATGGCCTTCTTCGTGCTCTTTTTCGTCAGTCTCGGGGTGGTGGCGATGCTGCTCGGGCTGACCGGGCTGGATTTCATCACCTCGGTGTCGGGCGCGGCCACGGCGCTGGCCAATATCGGCCCCGGCCTGGGGACCGAAATCGGCCCGGCGGGCACCTTCACGAACCTCAACGATACTGCCAAATGGGTTCTGACCGCCGCGATGCTGCTGGGCCGGCTGGAATTGATGGCGGTCTTCGTTCTTTTCACCACGCAATTCTGGCGCGGCTGAAAGCCGCCTCATCAAGCCCTTGCGGGGCTTTCTTCGGCCCGTCCACGCACCGCGCAGAAAAGGGAGCAGCTCGGCCCCGGCACGTGCCTGCCCGGTTTGCGCGACCGCTCGCGGGCGGTTTGGCAATGCAAAAGGCGGCCCGCCGGGCACCGTCCTGTGCCTTTCGTGGTGCAGACGAGTGATCCCGAGGTTCGCAGAGCAATTGCCGCTTGGAGCGTTGAGCGGTCAACCGCTGTGGAGCCCCGTGCGCGGGATTGAGCCCTTGCGCTTTCGCGCTTTGATAGCTAAGTGCATGGATTGCGCCCTCCTCCATTAACAGAATTCGGAGTACGACATGGCCCGCGTGACGGTTGAAGATTGTGTTGACAAGGTCCCGAACCGGTTTGAGCTGGTGATTCTCGCCGCCCACCGGGCACGCGAAATTACGGCTGGCAGCCCGGTGACCGTGGATCGAGACAACGACAAGAACCCGGTCGTCGCGCTGCGTGAAATCGCGGATGAAACACAGCAGGCCGATGACCTGCGTGAACGCCTGATCGAATCGAACCAGACCCAGATCGAGGTGGACGAACCAGAGGAAGACGCCATGGCGCTGTTGCAGGGGGTCGAGGCCGACCGTCCCGCGCAAGACGACATGTCCGAGGAACAGATGCTGCGCCAGCTTATGGAAGCGCAGGGCCAGCGTTAAACGACGCCAGGAACGGGACCGGGACGGGAATGATCGACGTCGACGACCTTCTGAGCCTGGTCCGCAACTACAACCCCAAGTGCAATGAGGCCCTGATTCGCGGGGCCTATACCTATGCCAGGAACATGCATGAGGGGCAGTATCGCCGCTCGGGTGAAGCCTATTTCACCCACCCTGTCGAGGTTGCCGCGATATTGACCGAACAGCGTCTGGACGATGCGACCATCGCAACTGCGCTTCTGCACGACACGATCGAGGACACCAAGAGCACCTATTGCGAGGTTGCGGGTTTGTTCGGCACCGATGTGGCCGAACTGGTGGACGGGGTCACCAAGCTGACCAACCTGGAGCTGTCCAGCCGCGAAACCAAGCAGGCGGAAAATTTCCGCAAGCTGTTCATGGCCATGTCGAGGGATCTTCGGGTGATCCTCGTGAAATTGGCAGACCGTCTGCACAACATGCGCACGATCAGGCACATGAAGCCGGAAAAGCAGGCCCAGAAGGCGCGCGAGACGATGGATATCTACGCGCCGCTTGCCGGACGCATGGGCATGCAGTGGATGCGCGACGAACTGGAGGATCTGGCCTTTTCCGTCCTGAACCCCGATGCGCGCAAGTCGATCATGCGCCGCTTCGTGATGCTGCAAAAGGAATCGGGCGACGTCATTCCCAAGATCACCGACGATATCGAGCTGGAGATGCAAAGGCACGGCGTCACCGGCGATGTGCTGGGTCGCGCCAAGAAACCGTTCTCGATCTGGCGCAAGATGCAGGAAAAGGATCTCGCGTTTTCGCGCCTGTCCGACATCTACGGCTTTCGCGTCATCACCGAGACCGAGGATGACTGTTACCGGGTGCTGGGCGCGATCCATCAGCGCTGGCGCGCGGTGCCGACCCGGTTCAAGGATTATATCAGCCAGCCGAAATCGAACGGCTACCGCTCGATCCACACCACGGTGTCGGGGCGCGATGGAAAGCGGGTGGAGGTGCAGATCCGCACCCGCCAGATGCACGAGGTCGCTGAGGCGGGCGTTGCGGCGCACTGGTCCTACAAGGATGGCGTGCGCGCCGAGAACCCCTTTGCCGTGGACCCGGCGAAATGGCTGGCTTCGCTCAACGAACGCTTCGAGATGGCCGAGGATCACGATGAGTTCCTCGAACATGTGAAGCTGGAAATGTATTCTGATCAGGTCTTCTGCTTCACGCCGAAGGGGGATGTGGTCAAGTTGCCGAAGGGGGCCACTCCACTTGATTTCGCCTATGCGATCCACACGCGGATCGGGCATAGCTGCGTTGGCGCCAAGGTCGATGGCATCCGGGTGCCGCTGTGGACCCGGCTCAAGAACGGGCAGTCGGTGGAAATCATGACCGCCGAGGGACAAACTCCGCAGGCAACATGGATCGACATCGTCAAGACCGGCCGTGCCAAGGCCGCGATTCGCCGCCTGCTGCGAGAGCAGGACCGCGGGCGCTATATCCGGCTCGGGCAGGAACTGGCGCGGGTCGCGTTCGAACATGTTGGCAAGAAAGCCACCGCAAAGGCGCTGGAAACCGCCGCCAAGGCGATGCATGTCGATAGCGGCGACGAGGTTCTGGCCCGGATCGGCGCGGCGGAACTGTCCGCGCGCGAGGTCGTGGCGACGCTTTACCCCGAACTGGTGGTCCGGCCCGAGGACGAGGAGGTCGTGCGCCGTGCGGTGATCGGGCTCGATCCGGCGATTGAGGTCAACCGCGCCCAATGCTGTCAGCCGGTGCCGGGCGAACGCATCGTCGGTGTGCCCTACAAGGGGGTTGGCCCGGTCTTGCACGCGATTGATTGCCCGGCGCTTGCCGATCTCGATGCCATGGCCGACAACTGGATCGACGTGCACTGGACCGAAGGCCGCCATGCCGCCATCCACAACGTCACGATCAACGTGACGATCAGCAACGATCAGGGCGTTCTGGGGCGAATATGCACATTGATCGGTGAACAGAACGCGAATATCTCGGACTTGCATTTTATCGACAGGAAGCCGGACTATTTTCGCCTGCTGATCGATCTGGACGTGCGCGATGCCGAGCATCTGCACGCGGTGATGATGGCCGTCGAGGCTGATAGCGACGTCGCCACGCTGGAGCGTTACCGGAATCTTGACCGGCGCCCCTGACGCGGCCTGTACTGGAGGGTGGACACCCGATGGTGTTCAAACGCAGAGACTCCCGCCACTGGGTCACGGTGGTTGCGCACTGGTTCTATCCGCGCGGCGGCTGGGGGCGGGCGATCCAGTATATCAGGCACCGGCTGCACCGCCTGCCGGGCACACCGGAATCCATTGCGCGCGGCATCTTCGCGGGGGCCTTCACCGTGTTCACCCCGTTCTATGGGATGCATTTCGTCGTCGCGATCATCATCGCGAAACTTGTGCGCGGCAACATCATCGCCGCCCTGCTGGCGACTTTCCTCGGCAATCCGCTGACCTATCTTCCGATTGCGCTGGCATCAATCCATACCGGGTATTTCCTGCTGGGCCGAGAGGCGCGCGGGGTCGGGCGCAACGTCTTTCACGCCTTTTCCGGCGCCTGGCAGGATTTGAAGCATAATTTCTGGGCCATGTTCACGCCCGAACGGGCAGACTGGCACGCATTGGGGGAGTTCTACGACGAGGTGTTCCTGCCGTTCATGGTCGGCTCCATCGTGCCGGGGGTGGTCTGCGGTCTGATCTGCTACTACCTGTCGGTCCCGGTGATCCGCGCCTACCAGCAGCGTCGTCTTGCCAAGCTGCGCGCGAAAATGGACAAGATGCGCATGCAAGCCGGGAACCGGGTCGAGTGACCGGGTGTTTGCAAAAGGGAGTGTCAGGATGACCAGCTGTCCCCGGCTCGGGGTGAATATCGACCATGTGGCGACCGTGCGAAACGCGCGCGGCGGCGCGGTGCCCGACCCGGTCCGCGCGGCGCTTCTGGCTGAGGAGGCGGGGGCCGACGGCATCACCGCGCATCTGCGCGAGGACCGGCGCCATATCTCGGATGACGATATCGAGCGGTTGGTGACGGCGTTGAAAGTGCCGCTCAATTTCGAGATGGCCGCCACCGAGGAAATGCAGGCCATCGCCCTGCGTCACAAACCGCATGCGGTCTGCATCGTGCCCGAAAAGCGCGAGGAGCGCACGACCGAGGGCGGTATGGAGGTCGCGCGCGAGGAAAACCGGCTGGCCCATTACATCGCGCCACTGCGCGCCGCCGGCTGCCGGGTGTCGATCTTCATCGCCGCCGACCGGCGCCAGATCGAGGCGGCGCACCGGATCGGGGCCGAGGTGATCGAACTGCATACCGGTGCCTATTGCGATGCTCATGCCGAGGGCCGCACCGATGCGCGCGACGCCGAACTGGAGGCTCTGCGCGACATGTCCGCCTTTGCCGATTCGCTGGGGCTGGAAGTGCATGCCGGCCACGGGCTGACCTATGACACGGTGCAGCCGGTTGCGGCTTTTCCCGAGATCGCGGAGCTCAACATCGGACATTTCCTGATCGGCGAGGCGATTTTTCGCGGGCTGCCCCCTGCCATCCACGAAATGCGGCGCCTGATCGCGGAGGCAAGGGCATGAAGGGCGGGGCGCTCTTCGCTTTGCTCATCGCGTTGGCCGGCAGCCCCGCGACATCGCAAACCCTGCGCGGGTGCGACACGTTCGAGGCAAATGCCCGCAACACATACCCGCCCTACGAACAGACCATCCGCGGTTATGCCAACGGCGCGATCCGGGTGATCGCGCTCGACACCGGCGAACCGGCCTGCTGCTCGTTCCACGTGATGGTGACGCATCCCTCGCAGGACGGGCTTTACGCGGATTGCACGCTGATCTCGGCCGGTGGATCGCTTGGCTTCGGGGCGCTGTTCGTGGACCGGATCGGCGCCGTTTACGACGCGGCAACGGGGTTGACCGTGACCCTTCCCGTGGGCCACTGGGACGCGGCGGCGGGCGTGATGCGCGAGGTGCCGCTCGGCTTTACCGTCAACCAGGCCACCGGAACGGTATCGCTTGCGGGGACGGGGCGCGGCAAGTGATCCTCGGCGTCGGCACCGATCTTGCCAATATCGACCGCATCCGCGGCGTGCTCGACCGGCATGGCGACCGCTTCCGCAATCGGGTCTACACCGAGGTCGAGCGGGGACGCGCCGAGCGCACCCTCAACCCCGCCGCGACCTATGCCAAGCGGTGGGCCGCGAAAGAGGCCTGTTCCAAGGCGCTCGGCACCGGGTTGCGCATGGGGATCGCGTGGCAGGACATGGCGGTGACAAACCTGGCGACCGGCCAGCCGGTGATACATGTGACCGGCTGGGCCGAAGAGCGCCTGCGCGCCATGACGCCCGCGGGCATGGCCGCCACGATCCATGTCAGCCTGACCGACGACGACCCCTGGGCGCAGGCCTTCGTGGTGATCTCGGCGCATCCGCTGGACGGCGACGCCTTGCCGCCGCGCTGACCCCTGCGCCTTGACAGCCGCCGATTGCGCCCGCATGAAGCGCGAGAACTTTCAGGGTCGGGAGCGACAGGCATGGCAAGCGAGACAAGCAAGGGCGGCGGGATCATGGAGACCGTCAAGACGGTGGTCTATGCCCTCCTGATCGCGGGCGTGTTCCGCACCCTGTTCTTTCAGCCGTTCTGGATCCCCTCGGGGTCGATGAAAGACACTCTGCTGATCGGCGATTTCCTGTTCGTCAACAAGATGGCCTATGGCTATTCGCGCTATTCCTGCCCCTTCGCCATGTGCCCGTTCTCGGGCCGCATCTTCGGCTCTGAACCCGAACGCGGCGATGTCGTCGTCTTCCGCCACCCGGTGAACGGCACCGATTTCATCAAGCGGGTGATCGGCCTGCCCGGTGACCGTGTCCAGATGCGCGACGGGGTTCTCTACATCAGTGTCTATGACCCCGAGGCCGGCACCAATGCCGATTTCGTCGCGGCCTCGCTCGAACCCGAAGAACCCTTCGTCGAGGCGTTTGAACCGCAGGGGCCGGTCGCGCACCGGCCGCGCTGTTCGAACGCGCCGGTGGGTTTGGGCGGCGACTGCGAGAAACAGCGCTTCACCGAGACGCTGCCGGGCGGCGTCAGCCACTCGGTGCTGAACATCGAGGATGGCAGCTTTGCCGACAACACGCCGATCTTCACGGTGCCGGAAGGTGAGTATTTCGTGATGGGCGACAACCGCGACAACAGCCAGGACAGCCGCTTTCCGCAATCGGTGGGCGGCGTCGGCTTCGTGCCGTTTGAAAACCTGATCGGTCGCGCGGACCGTGTCATGTTCTCGTCGGCCGGGGACCGGATGATCTACTTCTGGACCTGGCGCAGCGACCGGTTCTTCAGGGCGGTCGAGTGAAGCTGTCGCACGATCTCATAGCCTTCTGCGACCGGCTGGGTCACAGCTTCGGGCACCCCGATCTGCTGATCCGTGCACTGACGCATTCCTCGCTGTCCTCGCCCACCCGGCCCGACAACCAGCGGCTGGAGTTTCTGGGCGACCGGGTGCTTGGGCTGGTCATGGCCGAGGCGGTGTTGGACCAGGACAAGGCGGCGCCCGAAGGCCGGTTGGCACCGCGCTTCAACGCGCTGGTGCGCAAGGAAACCTGCGCCGAGGTGGCGCGGTCGATCGAGCTTGGGGCGGTTCTGAAGCTTGGCAAGTCGGAGATGAAGACCGGCGGGCGGCGCAAGGACGCGCTGCTGGGAGATGCGATGGAGGCGGTGATCGCGGCGGTCTATCGTGATGGTGGCTACGAGGCCGCGCGCGAGGTGATCCTGCGGCTCTGGGGGGATCGCGTGGCGACGGTGGAAGAGGATTCGCGCGACGCGAAGACCACCTTGCAGGAATGGGCGCAGGCGCGGCGCATGGCACCTCCGGCTTATGTGGAGGTGGCCCGGTCGGGACCGGATCACGCGCCGGTCTTTACCGTTGAGGTGCGCATGGCCACCGGCGCGCATGCAAGGGCCGAGGCGAGATCCAAGCGGCAGGCGGAACAGCAGGCGGCACAGCTGATGCTGGAGAGACTGGGCGCGTGAGGCGCGCGGACTCGGGGCCTCTTCGCCGCGGCTCATCGGCCGGGCTTGCCGGAACTGGTCACCGGCCGGGAATCCGGTTAGACGCAGCGGGATGATCGCAAAGGACAGCTGATACAATGACCACACGCGCGGGCTTTGTCGCCCTGATCGGGGAACCCAACGCGGGCAAGTCCACCTTGCTCAACCGGATGGTCGGGGCAAAGGTCTCGATCGTCACGCACAAGGTGCAGACGACGCGCGCGCGCATTCGCGGCGTGGCGCTGGAGGGCGAGGCGCAGATCGTCTTCGTCGATACGCCGGGGCTGTTCCGCCCGCGCCGCAGGCTTGACCGGGCGATGGTGGCGGCGGCCTGGACCGGTGCGGCGGATGCCGACGTTGTGGTGCTGCTGATCGAGGCGCATCGCGGGCTGACGCCGGGGGTGGACGCGATCCTCGGTGGCTTGCGCGAGCGCGCCGGGGGGCGTCGCGTGGCGCTTGCTGTCAACAAGATCGACCGGGTGCAGGCCGAGGCGCTGCTGGCGCTGACCAAGGCGATGAACGAGGCCTACCCGTTCGAACAGACCTTCCTGATCTCGGCCGAGAAGGGGCATGGCGTCGCCGATCTGCGCCACTGGCTGGCCGGCGCGATGCCGGACGGCCCCTGGCTTTACCCCGAAGACCAGATCGCCGATCTGCCGTTGCGGATGATCGCCTCCGAGATGACGCGCGAGAAGCTGACCCTGCGCCTGCATCAGGAACTGCCCTACCAGTTGACCGTCGAGACGGAAAGCTGGGAGGAGCGCAAGGACGGCAGCGCCCGGATCGACCAGGTGGTCTATGTCGTGCGCGACGGGCACAAGGGGATTGTGCTGGGCAAGAAGGGTGAGACGATCAAATCCGTCAGCCAGGCGGCGCGGGCGGAGCTGGAGGAATTCCTCGGCCGCAAGGTGCATCTATTCCTGCAGGTCAAGGTGCGGCCCGGCTGGCTTGACGAGGCGGAGCGCTTTTCGGAAATGGGGCTCGACTTCAAGGACGGGGCTTGAAACCGTGGCCGCCCGGCTGACGAGCGATTTCTGGGTCAGGGCCTATCTGGCGCGGCTGCGGCTGGCCGATATCCCCGCCTATGTCGTGGCACATGGTGACGATACCGGCGGCGCGGTGCTGGTGAAGGTCAGCACGCTCGACGGCGCGGCGCGGCTTTTCCAGCGGAGCTTTGACCTGATGAGTGGCGAACGCGCCTGGATGGTGCTGCGCGAGGGGGTCGAGACGGAGGTGGATGCCTCGATCCGGCGGCAGCGCGAAATGGATCCGGACCTGTGGGTGATCGAGGTCGAGGATCGCGCCGGACGGCATCTGCTGGATGAACCGGGACTGGCCTGAGCGGTTTCGAATGGCATGCGCCATCCGACCGGCGGGCGCCCCTCCTCAAGCCCCTGCGGGGCCTTCGTCGGGGCGCGTTGCCACGGCGGTCTTAAAGGTCTGTGCGATTTCGGTCGGGGACGGCGCTGGCTGCCGGAACGCGATTGCCTGGCGAGAGGTCCTGAAGGCGGGATCTGCCCGCTTCAGGACCATGACGAGTGTCTGGCGAGTCGGCCCCGCGTCAAGGCCAGGCCGCCGACCGGCGGGCGCATCCGCGCGCCTTGACCCGGTGCCGAATCGCGGTACTTCGCCGCCACGTTTTGGGCTTGGACCGGGGCGTGGCGCCTGTAGGATCGCGGCCATGGATTGGCGCGATGAAGGGGTGCTTCTGGCCGTGCGTCGGCATGGCGAGAGCGCCGCGATCATAGAGGTTTTCACGCCCTCGCACGGGCGTCATGCCGGGCTGGTGCGCGGCGGGGCGGGGCGGCGCATGGCGCCGGTCTTGCAACCCGGCGCGCAGCTTGATCTGAACTGGCGCGCGCGGCTGGAGGATCACATCGGCACCTACACGGTGGAACCGCTGCGCGGCCGCGCCGCCGAGGCGCTTGGCGATGCGGTCGCGCTTGCGGGGCTTTCGGCGGTGTGCAGCCTGCTGGCCTTTTGCCTGCCGGAACGCGAACCGCACTTGCGGCTGTATCATCGATCGGTCGCGCTGCTCGACGCGCTCGGGGCCGAGGGCTGGGCCTATGCCTACCTGCGGTGGGAACTGGCGCTGCTCGACGAGATGGGCTTCGGGCTGGACCTGTCGCGCTGTGCCGTCACCGGTGCGACCGAGGGGCTGAGCCATGTGTCGCCGCGCACGGGGCGGGCGGTGACGCGCGCCGGGGCCGGGGACTGGGTGGACCGCTTGCTGCCCTTGCCCGCCAGCCTGCGTGGCGATCCGTTGGCGGATCGGGGGGATATTTCAGCGGGGTTTGCGGTCACCGGGCATTTTCTTGCGGCGCACCTCGCTCCGGCGCTTGGCGTGAGGCCGCTGCCCCCGGCGCGGCAAAGACTGATCGACCGGCTGGCGCGTCAGGGCTGAGCGCGGCGAAATTCCAGTGTTTCGCCTGAATCGTTGGACAGGATCAGTACCGGCCCCGACACCTCGGCCAGCGTCATCTGCGCCAGCAGCGCAAGATAGGCCTGCTCGGCCTGCAAATCTGGGCAGGCGCGCCGGGTGGCGGCGATCGGGCCGATCGCGACCCACGGGTAGGGGGCGCTCTGGGTGGCGGTGTAGCGGTTGCAGGGGGCGGCACCGCTGATCTGGCCGGGTCCGCTCAGGTCCAGCGTGACTGCGGCAGTCACCGGAATGCCGTCCTGTTCGGTCAGGACCCAGAGCCCTTCGGCATAACCAGAGAGGGTTTCGTCCTGCATGCAGGACGGCAGCAACAGCAGGGCTGTCAGAAATGCAAACAGGCGAACCATGGGACCTCGCAGTGGTCGGGAGCGGGACAGGCAAATTCTTGCCAGTATGGCCGCGACTTGCGCCGGATCAAGGCAGCTTTTCGTGAGGCTGCTACGATCACCGTGGCGTTTTCGCCATTGAGCCACAGGGAAGGGGTGTTATCTCATGAAGAAATATCTTGCGATTTCGGTTTGCGTTCTGGCTTTGGCCGGGGCCACCTGCACGCAGCAGGAGCAGCAGATCTATACCGGTGCCGCGATCGGCGCGATCGGCGGTTTTGCCTTGGCAGAGCTTTTTGACGCGAATTCCAACTGGACCGCGGTGTCAACCCTGGCCGGGGCCGCCGTGGGCGCGGAGGTCGCCCGCAACAACCAGACCGGGCAATGCGCCTACAAGCGTCCCGATGGACGGGTCGACGTGCGACCCTGCTGATGCGCGGGTCCGCCGCTGCAACGGGCCGTCCGCGTGTGAAGGGGGCGGGATGGTGCGCGGATATGACAAGCGCCTGCGCGTCGGGAGAGGTTGACTCGGCGCAAGCGCTGTCGGACAGGAAAGGGTACTGTTGACGCGGGCAATCATCTGCCCGCCCTGAAAGGAGACGCACCCGCCATGTCTGACGCCGCTGCCCCCCCCTCTGCGCCCGCTGAGAGCTGGCTGGAGCATTTCCACGTCACCTTCTTCGCCATCGTCATGGGGCTGGCGGGGCTTGCGCTTGCGTTTCATGCCGGCGAGGTGGCGCTCGGGCTGCCCCTGATCCTGTCGGATGTCGCCTATTACGTCAGCGTCGCGGTGTTCTTGGTTATCTCGGTCTTGTACGCGGCCAAGGCGCTGCTGCACCGTGCAGCGGTGGCTGCGGAATGGGGGCACCCGGTGAAGCTGGCCTTCTTTCCGGCGATCTCGATTTCCCTGCTTTTGCTGGCGACCGCCTCGCTTGGGCGGGTGGATGCGCTGGCGGAACCCCTCTGGCTGCTGGGGGCGGGTCTTCAGGCGGTGCTGACGATTGCGGTTGTCACGGGCTGGATCGGGACCCGGTCGTTCCTGCATGGCCACCTGTCACCGGCGTGGTTCATCCCCGCCGTGGGCAATGTGATCGTGCCGATTGCCGGGGTGCAACTGGGCTATGAGGCGTTGAGCTGGTATTTCATGTCGGTCGGCCTCGTGTTCTGGATCGTGCTGCTGACGCTGGTGTTCAACCGGCTGGTGTTTCACGACCCGCTACCGGGACGCTTGCAGCCGACGCTGGTGATCCTGATCGCGCCGCCCGCCGTGGGGTTCGTGGCGTGGGTGCGGATGATGGGAGAGGTGGACGCCTTCGCAACAATCCTGCTGAACGCGGCCTATTTCTTCACCCTGCTGGTGGCGGTGCAATTGCCGCGCATTGTCCGCTTGCCCTTTGCGCTGTCTTTCTGGGCGCTCAGCTTCCCCTTTGCCGCTGTCACGATTGCCAGTTTCGTGCAGGCCGGGGCGATCGGGTCCGCTGCGCACCGGATGATCGGCGCGGCTCTGCTTGCGGTGCTGTTGGTTGTCATCGCGGTGCTGATCCTGCGCACGCTGAAGGCGGTCATGGCCGGGGATATCTGCAAGCCGGAATAAGAAACGGCCCGCCCTTGATGGGGCGGGCCGCGTGATCGGATCGGCGGAAGATCAGCCCAGAAGCCTGCGGGCGATCACCTGCGCCTGGATCTCGGCGGCACCCTCGAAGATGTTGAGGATGCGCGCATCGCACAGGATGCGGGAAATCTTGTATTCCAGCGCGAAGCCGTTGCCGCCGTGGATCTGCAAGCCATTATCGGCCGCCGCCCAGGCTACGCGCGCGCCGAGGAGCTTGGCCATCCCGGCCTCCAGATCGCAGCGCTTGCCGTGGTCCTTCTGCGCGGCGGAATAGTAGGTCAACTGCCGGGCGATCATGATTTCCACCGCCATCATCGCCAGCTTGCCGGAGACGCGCGGAAAGTCGATCAGCGGCTTGCCGAACTGCTTTCGGTCGAGGGCATACTGCATCGCCGTATCGAGCGCCGATTGCGCCACGCCCACGGCGCGTGCGGCGGTCTGGATGCGGGCCGATTCGAAGGTCTGCATGAGCTGCTTGAAGCCCTGCCCGGTTTCGCCACCCAGCAAGTTCGCGTCGCTGACCTTGAAGCCGTCGAAGCCAAGCTCGTATTCCTTCATGCCGCGATAGCCCAGAACCTCGATCTCGCCGCCGGTCATGCCCTCGGTCGGGAAGGGATCTTCATCGGTGCCGGGGGTCTTTTCGGCAAGGAACATGGACAGGCCCCGGTGGTCGGTCGTCTCCGGGTCGGTTCGGGCCAGAAGCGTCATCACATGGGTGCGCGCAGCGTGGGTGATCCATGTCTTGTTGCCGGTGATGTTCCAGCCGTCATCGGTCTTGACCGCGCGGGTGCGCAAGGCGCCGAGGTCAGAGCCGGTGTTGGGTTCGGTAAACACCGCCGTGGGCAGGATCTCACCGCTGGCAAGACCAGGAAGCCATTGGTTTTTCTGATCTTCCGTGCCGCCGCACAGGATAAGCTCGGCGGCGATTTCGGACCGCGTGCCGAGGCTGCCGACACCGATATAGCCGCGGCTGAGTTCTTCCGAGACCACCACCATCGACGCCTTGGAGAGGCCGAGGCCGCCGTATTCCTCGGGGATGGTGAGGCCGAAGACACCCATTTCGGCAAGCTCCTCGATGATGTCCATCGGGATCAGCTCGTCCTTGAGGTGCCAATCATGGGCGTTTGGCTCGATGCGGTCGCGGGAGTAGCGGGCGAACTGCGTGCGGATCATCTCCAGCTCTTCATCAAGGCCGGAGGCGCCGACGCCGTCGGATACTCCGGTTTCACGCATGAATTCAACGAGTTGGCTGCGTGCGGCTTGGGTGTTGCCGGCTTCGGCGAGGGTCGCCACCTCCGCCGTCATGAAAGCGCGACGGTCGTCTTGGGTCAGGCCGATATCTTGCGGGCGCAGAATTTCGCCCTGGCTCATCGGGATGCCACCTTGAATCTGGCTGAGATATTCGCCGAACGCGATCTGGTGGAGGAGTTTTTCCGGCTCGCCGAATTTGCCCTCGGCAGACAGGCGCTCGGCCCAGGATTGCATCTGGCGCAGCGCTTCCACGTAGGTGGACAGCCAGGCCAGGCCATGGGCTGCGATCTGATTTTGCTCAAGTTTCCCGGCAGATACCCGGCCGTCCGCGGTCACGCGATCACGCAGGCGGGTTGTGGCGGCATCAAGCAAGGCCTCGGCCGGTTTCACGGCGGCGGCGGTGAGGCCGAGGAGGTCGGCCAGCAGCGGGGTCTGGGGCAGGTCGGTGGGCATCGGCGCTCCGTCATGCGGCATGGGTCTCTCCTTGTATTTTGCAGGTGCATTCCTAGTCACTTTGCAAGTGCAGCGCAAGAATAATTCGTGAAAGATAATTAATTGGACAATATGTGTCGTGATACTATGTGAAGCCGCGACGTCGCCACGCGTGCACACGAATTGCGGTTTCGCCGCGCTATCGCGCGCCGATCCGGACGCCTCTTCGCTATCGCTCATCGGCGGCGGCACCCGGACTGAGCTGTCCGGTGTCGGGAGGTGAGGTCAGAGGGGGCACTGCCCCCGCGCCTGACGGCGCCCCCCGGAGTATTTTTGCCAAGATGAAGGGGCGGCGATTAACGATGCGTGTGCGGGGGTGTCGGGGTAGAGCGGCGCGGAGCGGAGCCAAGGAGAGGACGTCGATGGGCGCGGTTCTGGATAGCATGCCGGGGATGGTTCTGGCGGCGGCGATGACGATCACGTTTTTCGGCGGGGTGGTCAAGGGCATGGTCGGCTTTGCGTTGCCGCTGATCATGATCTCGGGTCTGAGCGCGATTCTGCCGCCGGAGATCGCGCTGGCGGCACTGTTGCTGCCGGCGGCGTTGACCAACATGTGGCAGGCCTTCCGGCAGGGGCTGGCAGCAGCGGCACTGTCGCTGCGCTGGCACTGGCCGTTTATCGGCGTCGGGCTGGCGGTGATGGCGGCCGCGTCGCAGGTGGTTCTGGCGGTGCCGCAATGGGCCTTCTTCGCCATCATCGGGGCGCCGGTGGTGGCCTATTCCGCCTTGCAGCTTGCCGGCGTGTCGATCCGGGTGCCGGCGCGGCGGCGCGGACTGGCGACGGTGCTGTTCGGCGGGCTGGCCGGGGTTCTTGGCGGGTTCGCGGCAGCGTTCGGGCCGCCGACCGTCGCCTACCTTATCTCGCGCGGGACCGAAAAGTCGGAACAGGTGCGGGTGCAGGGGCTGATGTATTTTCTCGGCAATGTCTTGCTGTTCGGGGCGCATCTGCAATCGGGCGTTCTCAATGGCGACACGATCCCGCTTTCTGCGCTGATGCTGCTGCCGGCGGGGCTGGGGATGTGGCTGGGCTTTCGCTTGCAGGACCGGCTGAACACGGTGCAGTTCCTGCGCGCGACGCTGGTGGTGCTGCTGCTGGCGGGGCTGAACCTTGTGCGGCGGGCGGTTCTCGTGTGACCTGCGGGCCGGGGAGGGAGCCATATGGCAGCCGATCTGACAGGCCTGTCAGGCCACACAGACCTGCTTGAGCGGATCGAGCGGCGGGGCGCCTGGATCGAGACCGAGAAGGCGGCGCCGCCGGAGCGCTGGCTTTACACGCTTTCGGCGGCGGAGTTCGCAGAGCTGGAGCGGGCGGCGGATTTTCCGCTTGCGGGCCTCGTTGTGCATCCGCAACGCCAAGTCGGGCGGTGACAGCTTGCGGGTCAGCGCCGAGACGATCTACAACCGGATGCGGGCGGAGCCGGGCGACATGCGGTTCGCCTGCAATCACGCGCAGCTGCACGACCGGACGGGCTTTACCGACTGGGCCGACCCTGACCGCGCCGCTCTACTGAGCGGCGCGGGAACGGTCATCAGGAGATCGCGGCCGCCTTCACGTCGTCGTCGATGAAGGGCACGTACTGGGCAAAGTTCTCGGCGAACATGTGGACGAGTTTCGCGGCCTGCGCGTCGTAGGCGGCCGGATCCTCCCAGGTGCGGCGCGGGTCCAGCAGCACCTCGGGCACGCCGGGGCAGGCGGTGGGCACGTCGAAGCCGAAATTGGGATCCTTGCGGAACTCCGCGTCCTGCAACGAGCCGTCGAGCGCGGCGGTCAGCAGCGCGCGGGTGGCGCGGATCGGCATCCGGCTACCGGTGCCGTAGGCGCCGCCGGTCCAGCCGGTATTGACCAGCCAGCAGGCGGCGCCATGGTGGGCGATCTTTTCGCGCAGGAGGTTGCCGTAGACCTCCGGCCGGCGCGGCATGAAGGGGGCGCCGAAACAGGTGGAAAAGGTCGGTTCCGGCTCGGTCACGCCGCGCTCGGTCCCCGCGACCTTGGAGGTGAAGCCGGACAGGAAGTGATACATCGCCTGCGCGGGCGTCAGCCGGGCGATCGGGGGCAGCACCCCGAAGGCGTCGCAGGTCAGCATGATGATATTGTTCGGGTGCCCGCCGAGGCCGGTTTCCGACGCGTTGGAGATATAGCCCAGCGGGTAGGCGCAGCGCATGTTCGCGGTAAGGCTGTCGTCGTCGAAATCGAGCGCGCGGGTTTTGCGATCGAACACCATGTTCTCGACCACCGAGGCGAACTTGGTGGTGGTGGCGTAAATCTCCGGCTCGGCCTCCTCGCGCAGGTTGATGGTCTTGGCGTAGCAGCCGCCTTCGAAGTTGAAGATGCCCTTTTCCGACCAGCCGTGTTCGTCGTCGCCGATCAGAACGCGGGTGGGATCGGCAGACAGGGTCGTCTTGCCGGTGCCCGAGAGGCCGAAGAAGACGGCAGCGTCATCGGGCGCGTCGACGCCGTGGTTGGCCGAGCAGTGCATGGCCATCACGCCCTTGCCGGGAAGAATGTAGTTGAGCAGGGTGAACACGGATTTCTTGATCTCGCCGGCATATTCGGTGTCTCCGATCAGGATCAGCTTCTTGTCGAAGTTGAGCGCGATCACCGTTTCGGTGCGGCACCCGTGGCGCGCCGGATCGGCCTTGAAACTGGGGCAGTTGATGATGGTGAACTCCGGCTCGAAGTGTTGCAGGTCTTCCAGGGAGGGGCGGCGCAGCATGTGGCGGCTGAAAAGCCCGTGCCAGGCCAGTTCGGTAATCACGCGCACATCGAGCCGGTGGTCGGGGTCGGCGCCGGCGTAGAGATCCTGAACGTGGTAGTCGCCGCCCTTCATGTGGGCCAGCATGTCGGCATGCAGCCGGTCGAACGCCTCGGGCGCCATTTCGGCGTTGTTGTCCCACCAGATCGTGTCTTCGGTGGTGGCGCTGCGAACCACGTGCTTGTCCTTTGGCGACCGGCCGGTAAATTTCCCGGTTGTCACCAGCAGCGCGCCCCCTTGCCCAAGCGTGCCTTCGCCCTTGCGCAGTGCGGCCTCGATCAGCGCGGGTTCCAGCAGGTTGTAGTGAACCGAGCCGAGATCGGAAATACCTTGGGTCTCCAGCGTCCGGGCTGGGTTCACGCGTGTCGTGGTCATTCTGCAAGCTCCTGCGCCGGGTCGCCCGGCATTCGGGGTGAAATACGGGGGGGGATGCGAGTGGTCATGGGGCAACCCCGGTGACCGCCCTATAACATGCCGTTTTCAGCAAGGAACAGGACGCAATCGCACAGTTAGCGCAACCAACTTGGCGCGAGGCCCTCTTGTTAGCGCTGCCTTAACATCCTGTTGGTAGGGATTCGGCAACAGAGAAAGGGCGAAACGTCGACCCTCGGCAAGTTAGAGATTGATTCGAAAGCCTGAAATGTAGGAGTATGGCAAAAAAACAAATCAAATCGGGCAGAATAAGGACATAGCAACATGTCGAGGATCGCACTCGTCGATGACGACAGAAATATCCTGACCTCGGTTTCGATGACCCTTGAAGCCGAGGGTTTCGAAGTCGAAACATATAATGATGGCCAGTCGGCCCTTGACGCCTTTTCGCGTCGCATGCCGGAACTCGCCGTTCTGGACATCAAGATGCCGCGCATGGACGGCATGGACCTCTTGCAGCGGCTGCGCCAGAAAAGCGGCGTTCCGGTGATCTTCCTGACCTCCAAGGATGACGAGATCGACGAATTGATGGGCCTGCGCATGGGCGCCGACGATTACGTCCGCAAGCCGTTCTCGCAACGCCTGTTGGTCGAACGCATCCGGTCGATCCTGCGCCGCCAGGAGGCGATCGCCTCGGATGCCGGCGACTCGCCGGAGGAAAGCCAGGTCATGGTGCGCGGCCCGTTGTCGATGGACCCGCTGCGCCACGCGGTGACTTGGAAAGGGCAGGACGTGTCGCTGACCGTGACCGAATTCCTGCTGCTTCAGGCGCTGGCGCAGCGCCCCGGATTCGTGAAAAGCCGCGACCAGTTGATGGACGTGGCCTATGATGAACAGGTCTATGTCGATGACCGCACCATCGACAGCCATATCAAGCGGCTGCGCAAGAAGATGCGCGAGAAAGACCCGGATTTCTCGGCCATCGAAACGCTCTACGGGATCGGCTACAGGTATAACGAAGAGTAGATGACGCTGGCTTTCGACATCGGTCCGGACGGGCGGCGCACCCAGCGCGACAGCCAGATCGTCCTCGGCGAAGACTGGGACCGTCCCGCCGGGGCGGTCGAGGTCGAGCTGCGCAATGCGCGCGCGCGGCGCGGGCTTCTGTCGCTCAACCGGTCGCCGTTGGCCCGCAAGATCATCGTCTTCAACCTGCTGGCACTGGTGGTGCTGGTGGCGGGCGTGCTGTTCCTCAACCCGTTCCGTGACAGTCTTGTCTACCAGCGGGAGCGCGCCCTTGCGATCGAGGCACAACTCATGGCGGAGGTGTTCGAGGCCAGCCTGCCACGCACCGCCCCCGCCAACCTGCTGAGCGGGGACGGCATCGACCCGGTCGATGTTCTGGCGCGCACCGGCGTGCGCAATGGGGTGGATGTGTTCGTCTTCGCCCCCAACGAAACGCTGGTCGCGTCGTCCCTCGACACCGAGACTGCCGCCGCGCGCCCGGTTCTGGGCACCGAGGAGGGCGATGGCCGGTCGCTGGTCATCACCGAATTCCTGAACAAGATATGGGACGGTATCGCCGGCCTGCTGACGTCGGGTGAGCGGCAGGCCGCGTCGCTGCCAAGCCCCGAGGCGCAGGCGCGGGCGCTGGTTGCCGAGGCGCTGACCGGTGTGACCGTGCTTGACGGTGGCAATGGCGACATGGGCCGTATCTTCCTTGCCGCCTCGCCGATCGAAGGCGCGTCGGGGATCGTCGGTGTCGTCGCGGTGGCAACGGCGGGCGGTGAGATCGACCAACTTGTGCGCGCGGAACGCGAACAGATCCTGCAAATGTTCTTCGTGGCGCTTCTGGTGTCGATCGGGCTGAGCCTGGTGCTGGCCTCGACCATCGCCAACCCGCTGTCGGACCTCTCGGCGGCGGCGGAATTGGGCCGCGACAAGAACGCCCGCAAGATGAGTCCGACCCGTGTGCGCATCCCCGACCTGACCGGGCGCCCGGACGAGATCGGGCGGCTTTCCGGCGCGCTGCGCGGCATGGTCGGCGCGCTTTATGATCGCATCGACGGCAACGAACAATTCGCCGCCGACGTGGCGCATGAGGTCAAGAACCCGCTGGCGTCGCTACGCTCGGCCGTCGGCACGCTGCGGCTGGCCACGACCGAAGATCAGCGCAACCGGCTTCTCGACGTGATCGAGCACGATGTGCGGCGGCTCGACCGGCTGGTGTCGGATATTTCCAACGCGTCGCGGCTCGATTCGGAGCTGGTCAAGGAGGAAGAGGATGAGTTCGACCTGATCCACATGCTCTCCAACCTTACCGAGTTCCATAGCGAGGAAGCCGCCAAAAACGATATCGAGTTCATTTCCGATCTGCCGCCGGACCCGGTGATGATCCACGGGCTGGAAGGGCGGCTGGCGCAGGTCTTCGTCAACCTGATCACCAACGCGTTGTCTTTTTGCGAGCCGGGCGACGCGGTGCGGGTCTGGGCCCGGCAGCGCGAAAACCGCGTGCTGGTGGTGGTCGAGGATACCGGCCCCGGCATCCCCGAGGAGGCGCTCACCAAGGTGTTCAACCGGTTCTATTCCGAACGGCCGGTCAAGCAGTTTGGCGATCATTCGGGCCTGGGATTGGCGATTTCCAAGCAGATCGTGGAGGCGCATGGCGGCGTGATCTGGGCCGAGAACATACGCCCCACCGAGGCTGATATCACTTCTGACCCGCTGGGCGCGCGGTTCGTGGTGGGGCTGCCGCTATAAGCGATGGACAGCGCCGCCGATCCCTGCCTGAGCGACTACAGCGAAGCCGCCCACGACGGGCGGTTTTTTTGCCGTGCGACGGGGGTGGTGGTGGCCGGGCAGGGGGTGCTGATCCTGGGGCCCTCCGGCAGCGGAAAGTCGTGCCTCGCGCTGACGCTGATGGGCCTTGGCGCTGGGCTGATCTGTGATGACGGTCTGATACTGTCCGATGATATGAGGATTGCGCGGCCCGAGGGCGCGCCGCCCCTGATCGAGGCGCGCGGTGTCGGGCTGCTGCGCGCCGATCCGGTTGCGGGTGCGACGCTGGCGCTGATGGTGGATCTGTCACGGGCGGAGCCCGAAAGACTGCCGCCGCGGCGGTTGGCCGCCGTTCCCGCCGGCGCGGTGCCATTGATCCTTGGCGCAGGACATCCATGTCTGGCACCGGCGATCACACAATACCTGCACTATGGCCGGGACGCTTGAGGGGACATCATGATGCAAGAGGATCAGGGCACATCCGAAGATGCGGCGCGCGTCGTCTTCGTGTCGGGGCCGTCCGGGGCAGGGCGGTCAACCGCGATTCACGCGCTGGAGGATCTGGGCTATGAGGTGATCGACAACCTGCCGCTCAGCCTTTTGCCGCGGCTTCTCGACGGGCCGCCGCCGCCCCGGCCGCTGGCGCTGGGCACCGACCCGAGGAACCGCGATTATAGCGCGCAGGCGCTGATCGCGGCAGTGGATCGGCTGGTTGCCGATCCCGAGATTCTGGCTGACCTGGTGTATCTCGATTGCCGAGCCGACGTTCTGGTGCGCCGCTTTTCCGAAACCCGCCGCCGCCACCCGCTGGCGCCCGATGACCGGCCCATGCTCGGGATCGAACTGGAACAGGATCTGCTGGCGCCGGTGCGCGCGCGGGCCGGCATCCTGATCGACACCAGCGACCTGACCCCGCAGGAGCTGCGCGCCGAGATGCAGCGCTGGTTCGCGCCCGCCGGGCCGCATCTGGCGGTGTCTGTGCAGTCTTTCAGTTACAAGCGTGGCCTGCCGACCGGTGCCGATCTGGTGTTCGACTGCCGCTTCCTGCGCAACCCGCATTGGGAGCCGTCGCTGCGCCCGCTCGACGGACGCGACGCGGCGGTTGCCGCTCACATTGCCGGGGATGCGCGCTTTGCACCGTTTCTGGCGCAGGTCACGCAGCTTGTCGAAACGCTGCTGCCCGCCTACCGCGACGAAGGCAAGGCGTATCTGACGGTGGCTTTCGGTTGCACCGGCGGGCAACACCGATCCGTTGCGATGACTGAAAAACTGGCGGCGCATCTTGCACGCGCCGGGTGGCAGGTGTCTAAGAGACACAGGGAGATAGAGCGCTGGGCGGTGGCCCGCGCGTCATAGCGACCCGGGGAAACAGGTATTGATCGGCATCGTGATCGTCGCACATGGGGGGCTGGCCCGCGAATTGCACAGAGCCGTCGAGCATGTGGTCGGCCGCCAGTCGGGCATGCTGTCTATCTCGATCGGGCCTGAGGATGACCGTGGGCGCCGGCAGCGCGAAATCTGCGACGCCGCCGACGCGGTGGACATGGGCGATGGCGTGGTCGTGGTGACCGACATGTTCGGCGGATCGCCGTCCAACCTGTCGCTGCGCGCCTGTCGTCCGTCGAACCGCAAGATCCTGACCGGGGTCAACCTGCCGATGCTGGTGAAGCTGGCCAAGTCGCGCAACCTGCCGGTCGAAGAGGCGGTGGCCCGTGCCACGGCGGCCGGTCGGCGCTACATCAACAGCTTCGACGGAGCCCCGGAATGAGCACGGATCTGAAACGCAACCTGAGGATCGAGAACGTGAAGGGGCTGCACGCGCGCGCCTCGGCCAAGTTCGTGGAAGTGGTAGAGGCGCATGACGCTACGGCAACCGTCAGCAAGGATGGGCTGAGCGCCGCCGGCGATTCAATCATGGGGCTTTTGATGTTGGCAGCGTCGCGGGGAACCACTATTGAGGTCCGGACCAGCGGGCCGCAAGCGGCGGACCTGATGGACGCAGTTGAGCAACTGGTGGCAGACAAGTTCGGCGAGGGCATGTAGTCTGACAGGGTTGCAAACGGGGGTAGGGAACCGTTGACCGACGTCACAACGCCCAACAACAGGCGTCAGGGCCGTCCCGCAGAGGGCGGACCGAGGGAGGTCGTGTACGACCGCCGCAGCCTGACCTATGCCAATTCCTTCGACTCGAAGTTTCGCGCCACGATGATCCGGGCGCTGGAATGGATGACCGGCAAGTTCACCATCATCCGCCGCGTGCGCCAGTTCGAACGCTTGGGCACGCCAACCGGTCAGGCGTTCTGGCCTGCAACCATGAAGGTGATGGGGATTGACCTTCTGACCCCTGACCATCAACTGGCGCGCATTCCGGCTGAAGGCCCGGTCGTGTTCGTGGCCAACCACCCGCATGGCCTGATCGACGGCATGATCCTTGCCGACCTGATCGGGCGCCGTCGCAACGATTACCGCATCCTGACCCGCTCGCTCCTGACCGGGATCGACGAAAGCGCGGCCAGCTACATGATTCCCGTGCCGTTCCCGCACCAGTCCGACGCGCAGGCCGAGATGATGCGCATGCGCGGCGAGGCGATGGCGCATCTGGCCCTGAAGGGCTTGATCGCGCTGTTCCCTTCGGGCGTGGTGGCCACGTCGCAAACCGCGTTCGGGCCGGTGATCGAGGCGGAATGGAACGTCTTCACCGCCAAGATGATCCGCAAGTCGGGGGCCACCATCGTGCCTTGCTGTTTTCGTGGCACCAATACGCGCGCCTACCAGATCGCCAACCGGATTTCGCCCGCGTTGCGCCAGGGGTTGCTGTTGCACGAGGTGGTCAAGGCCTTCGACAAGCCGCAGTCACCGGTGATCGGCCCGGCGATCACACCTGACCGCTGGGCCGAGGCGATCAAGGCGCCGCGCCAGTTCATGGCCGACCTTCGGGCGCATACGCTGGCGCTGAAGGATGACCCGGACAGGGAGTTCGCGGGCCCGTAGGGTGCGTGCTTGTCACGCACCGTCCGCCATGCTCCACCAGCCGCGCATGGTGCGTGACGAGCACGCACCCTACGGGTCAACGGACCCGGCTCAGCGTGTCGGCACCGGCACTTCGCCGCGGTAATCGTAGAAGCCGCGTTCGGTCTTGCGGCCCAGCCAACCGGCCTCGACATATTTGGTCAGCAGCGGGCAGGGGCGATACTTGGTATCGGCCAGCCCGTCATGCAGAACGTTCATGATCGCAAGACAGGTGTCGAGCCCGATGAAATCGGCCAGCTCCAGCGGCCCCATCGGGTGGTTGGCGCCCAGCTTCAGCGCCTCGTCGATGGACTTCACGTTGCCGACCCCTTCGTAGAGCGTATAGACCGCCTCGTTGATCATCGGCATCAGGATGCGGTTGACGATGAAGGCCGGGAAATCCTCGGCGCTTGCCGCGGTCTTGCCCAGCTTGTCGACCACCGATTTGCAGGCGCTGAACGTGGCCTCGTCGGTGGCGATGCCGCGGATCAGCTCCACCAGCTGCATCACCGGCACCGGGTTCATGAAGTGGAACCCCATGAATTTTTCCGGACGGTCGGTGCGGCTGGCCAGCCGGGTGATCGAGATCGAGGAGGTGTTGGAGGTCAGTATCGTTTCGGGCCTCAGATGCGGCAGCAGGTCTTCGAAGATCGCCTGCTTGACGGTCTCGCGCTCGGTTGCAGCCTCGATGATCAGGTCGCTGGGGCCGACATCGGCCAGCTTGAGCGTGGTGGTGATCCGGCCCATGGCGGCGGCCTTGTCCTCGGCCGAGATGCGCCCCCGGCTGACCTGACGTTCGATATTGCGGTCGATCAGGGCCATCGCCTTGTCGAGGCTATCCTGCGACATGTCGTTCATGACAACGTCGTAACCGGCCAGGGCACAGACATGGGCGATACCGTTGCCCATCTGGCCCGCGCCGACGATGCCGATTTTGCGAATGTCCATGCTGCGCTCCTTCGGGCCTCTGGTTTGGCCGCACCATAGGCAACCGGCGCCGGGGCGTTCAAGCGCAAACGGCGCGGCGCATTGTGCGAAAAAACACCACAACTTGTCCGTTTAGCCATTTGGAAACGGGCGCGGCGCATCTTGGGTCCGGGTGAGTCGAAACAATGGGTGGAGCAAGACAATGAGCTTCCAGAACACGGGGCATGGGCCCCTTGATTACCAGCCATGCCGCTATGACGGATCGTCGATGACGTTCCGCGGCCCCAAGGCCGAGATCGCGGGCGGCCATGTGCTGTGCCTTGGCGGGACCGAGACCTTCGGCAAGTTCGCGCCGGAGCCGTTTCCGGTTCTGCTGGAAAAGCGGTTGAACCGGCCGGTGGTGAACATGGGCGCGGTCAATGCGGGCGTCGACCTGGTGCTGCACGATCCGGCCATTCGTGCGGCGATAAACACCGCCGGGGCGGTGGTGTTGCAGGTGCCCGGCGCGGCCAACCTGTCGAACCGGTTCTTTACCGTGCATCCACGCCGCAACGACCGCTTCGTGAAGGCCTCGACCATGCTGCGCACGATCTACCGGGGTGTGGATTTTACCGAGTTCCACTTTACCCGCCACATGCTGCACCGGTTGCATGACCGGTCAGCGGATCGTTTCGCCATCGTGGTGGAGGAGCTTCGCGCCGCGTGGCAGGCGCGCATGTTCCGCCTGCTGGAAGGGATCGAGGCGCCGGTTCACCTGTTATGGTTGTCGCGCCGGGCGCCCTCGGACGAGACGTCGCTTCAGGATGCGCCGGGATCGGATCCGCTTTTCGTGACCGAGGAGATGCTGACGGAGCTGAAACCGTTATGCGCCAGCGTCAACATCTGCCTGCAAACGCGTGACCGGCGCAACCCGGCCGCGCGTGGGCTGTTCTTTGGCCGGGGGGAGGAAGCGGCGGCACGCCTGATGCCGGGGCCGGAGGATCATGACCGGGTGGCGGCGATGCTGGTGGGGGTCATGCATTGAAAAAGGCCCGCCTGTCTGGGCGGGCCTTCGGGGTATCTGCCGGCGCGGGTCAGCCGAGTTTTTCGGTCAACTCCGGCACGGCGGTGAAGAGGTCGGCAACAAGGCCGTAATCGGCAACCTGGAAGATCGGCGCTTCTTCGTCCTTGTTGATCGCAACGATGATCTTGCTGTCCTTCATGCCGGCGAGGTGCTGGATCGCGCCGGAAATGCCGACCGCAACATAAAGGTCCGGTGCGACCACCTTGCCGGTCTGCCCGACCTGCCAGTCATTCGGCGCGTAGCCCGAATCGACCGCCGCGCGGGACGCGCCGACAGCGGCGCCAAGCGCATCGGCCAGCTTCTCGATCAGTGCGAAATCCTCCTCAGACCCGACGCCGCGCCCGCCCGAGACGACGACACCGGCCGAGGTCAGTTCCGGGCGGGTGCTTTCGGCCACCTTGTCCTCGACCCAGTCCGAAAGGCCGGGATTGGCGGCGGCGGAAATGGTTTCCACCGGTGCCGGGGCCTGTTCGCCAGCGACGTCGAAGGTGGAGGTGCGGAACGTCACGACCTTTTTCACATCCGAGGATTTCACCGTCTGCACCGCGTTGCCGGCGTAGATCGGGCGTTCGAAGGTGTCCGCATCGACCACGCCCGAGGCGTCCGAGATCACCATCACGTCAAGCAACGCGGCGACGCGCGGCAGCACGTTCTTGGCGTCGGTGGTGGCGGGGGCGACGATATGGTCATAGTCGCCGGCCAGCGACACGATCAGCGCGGCGGTGGGTTCGGCCAGACGGTGGCCGAGCGACGCATCCTCGGCGACCAGCACCCTGGCGACACCGTCGATCCTGGCGGCGGCCTCGCCTGCAGCGGCGGCAGAGGCGCCGGCGCACAGGACGGTCACATCGCCCAGTTTCGCAGCGGCCGTCACCGCCTTCGCGGTTGCGTCCAGCGCCAGTTCGCCATCGGTGACTTCGGCAAGAAGAAGAACAGCCATCACACAGCCCCCGCTTCCTTGAGTTTCGACACAAGCTCGTCCACCGAGCCAACAATTTCGCCCGCCTTGCGCGCCTCGGGCTCTGCGGTGGAAAGGATTTCCAGCCGCGGCGTCACATCGACGCCGTAGTCGGCGGCGGTCTTTTCATCGAGCGGCTTTTTCTTTGCCTTCATGATGTTGGGAAGCGAGGCGTAGCGCGGCTCGTTGAGGCGCAGATCGACGGTAACGATGGCAGGCATCTTCACGCTGATCGTTTGCAGGCCGCCATCGACCTCGCGGGTGACCCTGGCTTTGTCGCCGTCGATATCGAGCGTGGAGGCGAAGGTGGCCTGCGACCAGCCCAGCAACGCCGAAAGCATCTGGCCGGTGGCGTTCATGTCGTTGTCGATCGCCTGCTTGCCGCAAAGCACGAGGCCGGGCGCTTCCTCCTCCACGATGCTGGCGAGGATCTTGGCGACGGCCAGCGGTTCGATATCGGTTTGCACGTCATCCGTGGCGATGACCAGGATGGCGCGGTCGGCTCCCATGGCCAGCGCCGTGCGCAGGGCTTCCTGCGCCTGTTTCACCCCGATGGAGACGGCGATGACCTCATCGGCCTTGCCGGCCTCTTTCAGGCGGATCGCCTCTTCGACGGCGATCTCGTCGAACGGGTTCATCGACATTTTCACGTTCGCCAGATCGACACCGGACCCGTCCGCCTTCACGCGGACCTTCACGTTGTAGTCGATCACGCGTTTGACAGGCACAAGCACCTTCATTTTCACGTCTCTCCTGTTTTTTGGCCCCCGAAGGCGAACCCCCGGGAAAATCCTGCGATCCAGTGGGTGTTACCGTGTCAAATAGCGTGATGACAGATCAAAATCGACGCGTTTCGCCAAATCGACGCCGCGTTTTTTCCCAATTCCTGTGACAAGGCTCCAGTAGGCGACGCTGGCACAGATGATATGCTAGGTATACGCAACCAACAGGAGGACGACCGCATATGGAAAAAGCTTCGGGAATCGATGACGGCCGGGCCGTCGCGGGATCGGCGCGGCGCGGCGCGGCGCGCGGCCGGGTTTGACGGGAACGCTTGCGATGAACCACCGCGCCCCCGAAATCCGCAGCCTGCCCGAAACCCACACGCTTGGCTTTCTGCGCAGCTACTCGATGGCCACGCTGGATGAACTGCCCGACCTGTGGCGCCGGTTCTTCGATGCGCCGGTCGTGATCCCCAATTACGTCCCCGGCGCGATGTTCGGCATTTCCATGGACCCCGACGGGTTGGGTACGTTCACCTACGGCGTCACGGTCGAGGTCGACCCGGTGCCCGAGGATTTGCCGCGCGGCACCAGCCTCGCCAGGCTGCCGGAGGGCGACTACGCCGTGTTGCGCGATTTCGGCACGCTGGATGACGTGCAGGTGCAATACGACTGGATGATTGCGGAATGGCTGCCGTCCTCGCCCTACACGCAGCGGCGCGGCGCCATTTTCGAGCGCTACCCGGAGGATCCGCGCCACGGCCCGGCTGGCATGGTGTTCGAGATCTGGGTGCCGGTGAACGACCGCCCGAACTGATTACCGGCTCGCGCCCGGCACCCAGAGCACATCGGCGCGGCCATCGTCGTTGCAGATGCGCGCGGCGACGAAGAACCAGTCCGACAGGCGGTTGAGGTATTTCACCGCCGCCGGGTTCACCGCCTCCACCGTGGACAGGTCGACCGTCAACCGCTCTGCCCGGCGCGCTACGGTGCGGCACAGGTGCAGGTGTGCAGCGGCAGCCGATCCGCCCGGCAGGACGAAGCTGCGCAACGGTTCAAGCCGGTCGTTCATCGCGTCGATCTCGGCCTCCAGCCGATCCACCTGCGTGGCGACCATGCGCAGCGGCGGATACGCAGCCTCGGCATCCTTTTCAATGTTGGGGCGGCAAAGGTCGGCGCCAAGGTCGAAAAGGTCGTTCTGGATGGTGGCAAGCTGGCGGTCCATATCGCCGGTCGTGTGCAGGCGCGCCAACCCGAGCGTCGCGTTAAGCTCGTCCACCGTGCCATAGGCGGTGACGCGCGCGGAATGCTTGTCGACGCGGGTGCCATCGCCAAGCGCAGTTTGCCCGCTGTCGCCGCCCCGGGTGTAGATCTTGTTCAGGACAACCATGGATCAGCCTCCGTTGCCGCGCAGAAAGACAAAGGCGGCAATGAAGATCACCGCCACGAATTGTGCGGCAAGACGCCAGCGCATCAGCTTGTTGCCGTTACGCTTGTTGAAATCGCCACCACGGGTGAAGGTGCCGATCCCGAACAGCAGGATGAGGGCGGTGCCGACCGTGGCGATCAGCGCGAGGATGAAGAGTAAATTGAGCATGTCGCTCCTTTCCGGGGGGCTTGCATGGCCGTGCCCCTGTTCGCTTTCGTCACACCCCACATAGGCCGGGGATCGTCAAAAGCGAAGAAATTTCACCGCGCCGCGTGCCGTGTCACGTGACCTGCCGGATCACCCAGTCCGCTGCCCGTGTCGGCAGGATCCGGTCAAGGATGTTGGCCAGTTCGGCCAGCTTCGTGACCCGGTAGCGCGGGCGCGGGCGGCGCGCCTCCAGCGCATGAACCAGCTTGCGCGTCACATCGGAAGGCGGAACTTCAAGATGCGCGACGGCATTGCGCCCCTCGGCCCTGTCCAGAAGCTTGGTCTTGTAGTCCTCGGCCCGGATCGAGCCTTGCCAGTCGATCCATTTTTCCAATTCACGCGTCGAATTTTCACCAAACCGGGTCGCGATCAGGCCAGGTTGGATCAGGCTGACATGGATGCCGGTGCCGTGAAGCTCCAACCGCAGGCTATCGGTGAGGCCCTCCAGCCCGTGTTTGGTGGCGATATAGGCCCCGCGCCAGGGGGCTGCGGCATAGCCGAAAACGGACGTGCAGTTGACAATCCGGCCATGGCCCTGCGCGCGCATCACCGGGATGACCCGCCGGGTCAGGTCCGCCGGGCCGATCAGGTTGGCCTGAAGAATGGCCTCGAAAGCGGCTCGGGGCAGATCTTCGACCAGCCCGGGGATGCCGTAGGCCCCGTTGTTGTAAAGCGCATCGAGCCGGCCGCCGGTTGCCTCCAGCACCTCGGCAAGTGCGGTTCTGATCGTCGCTGCATCTTCGTAATCGAGGCGCGGGCTGGCGAAGCCGTCGTCGCGCAGGCGGGCGCAGTCCTCCGGCTTGCGGCAACTGGCGAAGACGTTCCAGCCACGATCGCGCAACGCGTGGGCGGCGTCTTGACCGATGCCGGAGGAACAGCCGGTGATCAGAATGCTGGGGGCCATGGGGGTGTGTCCTGCGGGCAAGAGGCGTGGGCCGAGGGGTACGGGTTGGCGGCCGCCGGTGCAAGTGCCGGGGCGCCTCATCCGCCCGTGCCGGGCGTCTTCGGCCGATGACGCGCCCAAAAGGCGCGGAAGAGGCGCCGCACATGCCGCTTTACCAGTCCTCGGGATTTCGCGTATCAGGGGCGCCAAATGACAGAGCAGAAAATGTCCGACGACACCCGCGAATCCTCTCAACCGCTAAGCCAGGCGATCGGCTCGCGCTACCTGCAATACGCGCTGTCCACCATCATGCACCGGGCCTTGCCCGACGCGCGTGACGGGTTGAAGCCGGTGCATCGGCGCATCCTTTACGCGATGCGGGAACTGCGCCTGTCCTCGACCGGCGGCTTTCGCAAATCGGCCAAGATCGCCGGCGACGTGATGGGCAACTACCACCCGCATGGCGATGCCGCGATCTACGACGCGATGGCGCGGCTGGCGCAGGATTTCAACGTGCGCTACCCGCTGGTCGACGGGCAGGGGAATTTCGGCAACATCGACGGCGACAACCCGGCCGCCAGCCGCTACACCGAGGCGCGGATGACCGCCGTGGCAGAGGCCCTGCTGGAAGGTCTTACCGAGAACGCCGTCGATTTCCGCGACAATTACGACGGCACCTTGCAGGAACCCGAGGTTCTGCCCGCCGCGCTGCCCAACCTGCTGGCCAACGGGTCGAGCGGGATCGCCGTGGGCATGGCGACCAACATTCCGCCGCATAATGTCGAGGAACTGATCAACGCCTGCCTGCACCTGATCAAGACGCCCGACGCGCGCGACGAGACGCTGCTCAATTATATCGAGGGCCCGGATTTCCCGACTGGCGGCGTCATCGTGGAGCCGCGCGACAGCATGGTGGAAACCTATCGCACGGGCCGCGGGGCATTCCGCTTGCGGGCGCGCTATCACACCGAGGATCTGGGCCGGGGCCAATGGCAGATCGTGGTCACGGAAATTCCCTACCAGGTGCAGAAATCCAAACTGATCGAGAAGATCGCGGAACTGATCCAGACCAGGAAAGTACCGATCCTCGCCGATGTGCGCGACGAATCAGCCGATGATGTCCGCATCGTCCTGGAACCGCGCTCGAAGAATGTCGTGCCGGACGTGCTGATGGGCACGCTCTATCGCAATTCGGATCTGGAAACGCGTTTCAGCCTCAACATGAACGTGTTGATCGACGGGCGCACCCCGAAGGTGTGCAGCCTCAAGGAAGTGCTGCGCGCCTTCCTCGACCACCGGCGCGAGGTGCTGATCCGCCGGGCCACCCACCGGATGGAAAAGATCGACCACCGGCTGGAGGTGCTGGAAGGCTTCATCATCACCTTCCTCAACCTCGACCGGGTGATCGACATCATTCGCTACGACGATGACCCGAAGGCGGCGCTGATGCGCGAAACCTGGGGCGTCGATCATGTGCGCGCCACGTCCGAGGCCGATTATGTCGGCCCCGGTCCCGGCGAAGGCGAGCTGTCGGAGGTTCAGGCCGAGGCGATCCTCAACATGCGGCTGCGCAGCTTGCGGCGGCTGGAAGAAATGGAGCTGCTGAAGGAACGTGACGCGCTGATGGCGGAACGCGCCGGGCTCGACGATCTTCTGGCGCACGAGGATCGGCAATGGACCCGGATTGGCGAGGAATTGCGCGCCGTGCGCAAGCAGTTCGGCAAGGCCACCGAGGCGGGCAAGCGGCGCAGCACCTTCGCCGAGGCGGGCGCGGTCGAAGAGGTGCCGCTGGAGGCGATGATCGAGCGCGAGCCGATCACGGTGGTCTGTTCGCAGATGGGCTGGATCCGCGCGATGAAGGGGCATATCGCACTGGACAGCGAGCTGAAATACAAGGACGGCGACGCGGGCCGCTTCGTCCTGCACGCCGAAACGACGGACAAGCTGCTGCTCTTTGGCAATAATGGCAGGTTTTACACCATTGCCGCCACAAATCTGCCCGGAGGCCGCGGTATGGGGGAGCCCGTCCGCCTGATGGTGGACGTTCCCAACGAGGTCGAAATCGTGGATCTGATGGTGCATAGACCCGGCGCGAAACTGCTGCTTGCCTCTTCGGCGGGCGACGGGTTCGTCGTGCCCGAGGCCGATGTGCTGGCCCAGACCCGCGCCGGCAAGCAGGTGCTGAACGTGCGTGGCGACGTGAAAGCGCGCGTCTGCAAGCGACTGGCGGAGGCCGACGATCACGTCGCCTGCGTCGGCGAGAACCGCAAGGTTCTGGTCTTTTCCCTGTCCGAACTGCCCGAAATGGGCCGCGGCAAGGGGGTGCGATTGCAGAAATACAAGGACGGGGGCCTGTCGGACGCCCGCACCTTCAACCGCGCCGAGGGGCTGAGCTGGAAAGACCCGGCCGGCCGCACCCGGACCGAGACCGATCTGACCGAGTGGGATGGCAAGCGAGCCGGCACCGGGCGCATGGCGCCACGGGGCTTTCCCCGGAACAATCGGTTTACGTGATGGTGTGAATGAGTGATCTGAAAACGGATTTCGCGGGCGACCGGGGCGATCTTTTCGCGTTGGCCTTGCGGACGGGGGTTCTGAGCGTCCTGACGCTCGGCATCTACCGGTTCTGGCAGACCACGCGGCTGCGGCGCTGGTACTGGTCGGCGGTGCGCCCCGGCGGCGTGGCACTGGAATACACCGGCACGCCGCATGAAAAGCTGATGGGCTTTTTCGTCGCCGTGCTGGTGCTGGCGGCCTACCTGACCGTTGTCAACCTTGCCGCGATGTTCGTTGCCATTCGCCTGTCGACGGGCCTGCCCGACCTTCTGACCTATGCCGTGGGCGCCGCGCCGGTGGCCCTTTTGCCGATCGTCTTCGTCGCCCGCTACCGGGCGCGGCGCTATATCCTGTCGCGCAGCGCGTGGCTTGGCATCCGCTTTGGCATGGACCCGGGCGCATGGGGCTATGCGTGGCGCGCCTGCCTGTACTGGCTGCTGACGGCCCTGACGTTGGGCCTGTTCTGGCCGCTCAAGAGCTTTCAGTTGGAAAAATACCTCACCGATCGCAGTTGGTATGGCACCGCACGGTTCACGCAGCATGGCAGCGGACTGACCCTCTACGGTCTTGCGATTCCCTTCTTCCTGGGGATCTGGGCCACCATCGGTGTGCTTGTGCAGGTGGGCCTGACCGGGGATGGCGGATGGGCATGGTATTTGGTGGTGAGCGTGCCGCTCACGCTGCTGGGCGGGGTCTATTTCCGCGTCGCGTCGTTGCGCGCGATGGCCGGGTTGAAAGAGCTTGGTGACGGGATGGAATTCGACCTCGCCCCGCGCACCCGCGTGCTCTTGCGCATCCACATCCTTGGCAACCTCTTGTCCGGTTTCCTCGTCGGCTTCGTCTCGCCGGTGATCCTCGGGCTGGTGGTTGGCGCGCTGTATTTCACCGGGCAGGTTTCGGCCGAAACGATCTTCAACCCGCCGCCAAACCTTGGCGCCATCGTGGCGGTGCTGACATGGCTGACGGCATTCGTGTTGTTCGGCGTTTTCCGGCAGGTTTTTGTCGTGTTCCCGACGGTGCGCCACATCGCCGAAACGCTTGTGGTGGGGGAGCCGTCTTTGTTGCAGGGCATCCGCCAACGCGCCCGTGACGCGGGCCGCGACGCGGGCGGCTTTGCCGAGGCGCTTGATGTGGGGGCCGCGTTCTGATGCAGACATCGACACGACATGCCGATTTCGCCGCCAACCTCGCCCTCGCCTATGGCGAGATGCTCGACGGGGTGCGCCCGGCCCTGCAACGCGTGTCGCTGCGCGTGATCGGCGAGGGCCGGCAAAGCGAACTGGAACTGCGGAACAACCAGACCGGCGCGGTGGATTACTGGCGCGTCTCGAAGCTGCGGATCGTGCCCGACCAGGCGGTGTTCGACACGCTTGTGCTGGCCCGGCAGGAGGGCGATCCGGCCCGCCTGATGATCCGTGACCGGGAGTCGGCGCGCGCCGTTCTGACGGCTTGCCCGCGCATCGCGACGCTTGGTGGCGCGCGCGGGGCCTGGCCGAAGATCGCTGGCCTCGGAGCCGGGGCGCTTGCATCCATCGCGGCGATTCTCTTCCTGCTGATCCCGGCCATGGCCGATCGCGGTGCGGACCTCTTGTCGCCGGAGGTCGAGGTTGCCCTTGGGGATGCAGGGTTCGAGCGGACGTTGACATCGCTTGGTGCGTCGGACTGCAAAAGCCCCGAGGGGGTCGCCGCGTTGCAGCGCATGACCGACCGGCTGTCGCTCGGGCTTGACCTGCCCTATCCGCTACAGGTGCGGGTGGTGGATGATCCGATGGTCAATGCCTTTGCCTTCGCGGGCGGGCATGTCGCGATCTTCCGGGGGCTGATCGACCTGGCCCAAACGCCGGACGAGGTTGCCGCCGTGCTGGCCCACGAAATCGGCCATGTCGCCCATCGTGACGCCACCCGGTCGACCCTGCGCATGGTTGGATCGTTCGGGATCGTCGGGCTGGTCTTCGGCGATGTGCTGGGCGCGTCCGGTGCGGCGGGCCTGTCGCAGCGCTACCTGCAAAGCGCCTACAGCCGCGAGGCCGAACTCGCCGCCGATACCTTCGCGCATCGCCAGATGAACCGGGCGGGACTGGACCCCGCCGCGCTGGCGCGGGTCTTCGTTCGGTTGCAGGCCGAGACCGGGCAGGGCGACCTTGGCGTTTTGCGCCACCTGTCCACCCATCCGGAGCTTCTGGACCGGGCCGAGGCGGCGCTGGTCGCCGGATCGGGCGCGCGCGCGGAGGCGGTCGCGCTTTCCGCGCAGGACTGGCAGGCGTTGCGGGGGATTTGCGGCTAGTGCTCGCCGCCCGACGAAAAAAGGCCCGATGACAGCTTGTAGTCCCTTGCGGGTCGGGGCGCGGTCATGTGATCGCGCGTTGCGCTGCGCCAACAGGCTCGGCGCGTGGCCTCCTGCACCACCTGCCGGGGCACAACCATGGCGCCCGGCTGGAATGACCCCCCTTCGACAGGCGTCAAAGACGAGGCCGGCAGGTTTCGGCATGGCCCTTGCCGCGCGCGCTGGCTAAGTTCGCGGCATGCGACTCGAATTGATTTTCCTGACCCTTGGTGCGCTTTTCCTGATGGGGCTGGCCGCCGACGAACTGGGGCGGCGCACCCGGCTGCCGCGGGTGACGCTGTTGCTGATCTCGGGAGTGGTGGTCGGACGGTCGGGGTTTGACCTCGTGCCGGAAGAGGCCGAAGCGTGGTATGAATTCCTGTCCATCGCCGCGCTGACCATGGTGGCGTTTCTTCTGGGCAGCGGTTTCACACGCAAGGCGCTGGTCGCGCATGGGCCGCAGATCCTGATCGTTTCGTTGGCCATTGTGCTGGTGACGCTGGCATGCGTGGCGGCGGGGCTGACGCTGTTCGGTGTGCCGCTTGGGCTTGCGCTTGTGTTGGGGGCGCTTGCCACCGCGACGGACCCTGCCGCGACCGGGGATACGATCCGGCAGGCGGGGGCACGCGGGCGCTTTCCCGATACCCTGAAAGGCATCGTTGCGATTGATGACGCCTGGGGGCTTATTGCCTTCAGCCTGATGATGGTGGCGGCGGGGCTGTTGAACGGCCACGCAGGGGCCGGGGCGCTCGCCGAGGCGGGACGCGAGATCGGCGGTGCGCTGCTACTCGGCGCGGCGATCGGCATTCCCGGCGCCTACCTGACCGGCCGCATCCGCCCCGGCGACCCGCTGCAATCCGAGGCGCTCGGGCTGGTCTTCCTGACCGCTGGTCTCGCCGTCTGGCTGGGTGTCTCCTACCTGCTGGCGGGCATGACCGTGGGGGCGATCATTGTCAACTTCGCGCGCCACCACAAACAGGCCTTCCACGAGATCGAGCATATCCGCTGGCCCTTCATGGTGCTGTTTTTCCTTCTGGCCGGCGTGACGCTGGACCTTGGCCACCTGTCCACGATCGGCTGGCTTGGCCTTGGCTACGCGATCTTGCGCGGGGCCGGGCGCGTGCTTGGCGGCTGGGTCGGCGGGTGGATTGCCGGCGCCCCGGTGGCGGAGCGGCGCTGGACCGGCGCGGCGCTTCTGCCGCAGGCGGGTGTCGCCATCGGCATGGCGCTGGTGGCCGCGGAAACCTTCCCGCAATGGGCCGACGTCATCATGACCCTGACCATCGGCACCACCGTCGTGTTCGAGCTTCTGGGCCCGCCCGTGACGCTGCTGGCCTTGCACCTGGTGGCTGCGGCGGAAACCGCCGCAGACCTGTCGGAGGGGCCTTGATTCCCCGGGTGCGTTGTTCGTTCCACGCGCTCGAAAACGAGAAACTGACTTTACAGCCCCAAGTTTGCCAAAGTGGCCTGTTCCGGCTCAGCGTGCGGCCAAGGTAACAACGGGTGCCGTTGCCTGGGACAGGAAGAGCCGTCGCCCATCCACATCGGTCAATTCTGTCGTGAGCCGATCTTCATGCCGCTCCACCAAAGCGCGCATCGTTTCGCCATCCTCGACATTGCCGAAATAGTAACAGAAGCGATGACTGTTCAGGCGTGTCGGATCCTCCCGGTTCTGTCGCCACTCCGCAGCCTTCGATATCCGAACGAAATTCTTGAAATAGAGGAAATCGGCGGTGTTGAAATCCTGAATGCGGTTCACCTCGTAATCCATCGCCGGTTTGCCGTTACAGGCAATGGACTTCGCTTCATGGTGCTTGATCAGCAGGTCGTCGATAACGTCGCCGTTGAAATCGTCCGCCGTCCAGATATCCCGCACTTTGGAGAAGCGCTTGTTCGATCCGGCCACGCGGCGCTTGATGAAGGAGGTCAGAATCCGCACGCTGCCCTTGTCCTTTCCCGCCGTCGAAAACCGCACCTCGCCCCAGGCGTGGGGTTTGCGAATGGACAGCAGTTCGGTGTCGATCGTCACCTCGTCGTCCTCGCGGAACGGATCGTCGAGGTCGAACCAGGTTTCCAGGGCCATAACCGCGCCATACATGCGGTCGCCCTTCGAGTCGATCCAGTCGGAGGGTTTGCGCCCCATGCTGTGCGCCAGCAAGATCCACACCTGTTCCAGCGCGGCGGCGAGGGCCCAGTCCTCGGATAAGGTGTAAATGTCAAGTTGCGGCAACCCCAGTGTTACCGACGTGGTCAAGGTCTTCATTTTTTCAATCCTCCGAAAACTGGCCAGTATCCGCCTATCAAACCGAAGTCGACGGGATCTCCGGCGAGCAGGTCAATTGTGCATGCGCGATAGAACGAGATGAGTTTTTCGTCGACGGCGTCCTTGCTGTCGCCGTCTTCGACGACTGGGCCCGGGACGAACTCGGCCCTGACTCCGGTATCCGTCCATCGCGAGCGACCGAAAACAAAAGCGGCCTTGCCGAAATACGCCAGTTGCGCGGCACCGAGGCCAACGGTGACGTCGACCCCCCCGATCTCGGTCTGCCCTTTGCTTTGACCTCGTCGCCCGTCGGGCAGGACGCGCACCACCCGCACTGTCTTTCTCATCAACTTGCACAAATGGGCAAAGTCGAAATGCGAGCGGGGGCCTTTCGTTGGAACGTTGAAGTCTTCTCCGCGTGTCGCGACGCCTACCCCGTCACCGATATAGGAACGCGGCCAAGATAGCCGCTCGAAAGCTTCGTTTAACGCAGGCCTGTGGCCACCGTGAAGCTCAAGCAGAACAACAGACCGACCTGACTTGAGAATATCTGTGATCGGTTTCAGGTCAGTCTCTTCTACTAAGATTTGATTCTCAGCGACTAACTTTTCCAACTGCGGATCGACTTTAGCGACGCCTCTCGCCTGAAGCCTGTTGAAACGCGCTTCCACCTTCTTCAGAAAGCGGCAATAATAATCGCGGCTGTGCCCAAGAAGAAGGCGACGCTCCCATTCGTCCGGATGCATGATCGATTGTCCAGTCGCCGTCTCGACAACCCGTCGGATCGAGTGAACCTGCGGAGCTGGCAGCGGAATGAGTGGAATTTCTTGCAGAGCGTCTCGGAGGCTTTCTCGTGGTTCCGCCCAAAAAAAATTGTGTGTTGCACGATTGAAACTTAGTGGGCTAGGCGCGGATATAATGCTTCGGTAAGCAGGCAGTGCCGCCCACGCGGGCCAGTCGGATATGGAGGGTCGCTGAAGCAGCAGGTCCGTGAACGCATCGATGTGTCCAAGCCTCAGGTAAGCCATCAGCCGGAAGTTCTGCATCACGGTCCGCTCCCTCCAGAGGGCGGGTAGCGTATCCATGACCGCCAGCGCCTCGGGGAAATTTCTTTCAACCTGTACCAAGCCGGCAACGTGATCCCGAGCCTCCCGAAAATTCTGCTGCGCCATCAAAAAGTCCTTTTGCGTCAATCCGTCACTTTCTATATTCATGCCATTACATCGACAACAGCGAAAGTAGCATGATGGACTGGCACGCATTTTCCGCCCTGCTGGCGCGGTTCGCCAAAGCATCGGATGTCCAACCCTCCGACGTTCTGTTCCGCAGCGGCCTTGATATCCCCTCGATCGCCTTTACCGAGTTCGTCATGGAGCTTGAGGATGAGGCCGGCATGGACATCGACCTGAACGCGCTGGACGAGTCCATCGTGACAGCCGGCCAGCTATACGAACGGATTTTCGAACAATCGGCCGGATGAGGCCGTAAATTTCTTTTCGACGGTTGTCAGCCTCTTGATTTCCGCCTGTGCTTGTCTTACCCCCGCCCTTGGTCAAAGGGGTGTAGCTCAGTTGGTAGAGCAGCGGATTCCAAATCCGCAGGCCGCGGGTTCGAACCCTGCCGCCCCTGCCATTTACCCAACATCGCTGACAGGCCGCGCGGCGCACCGTGTCGCGGGGCCTTTCGGGCCGCAAAGCCGGAAAAGGCCTGCACTCGCGACGCGAGACTGCTATCCAGCCTTCAAGACATTGCAAGAAAGAGCAAGCGAATGGATCGGCATGTTCTTGTCACCGGGGGCGCGGGCTATATCGGCGCCCATGCCTGCAAGGCGCTGAAGGCGGCGGGATTTGTCCCGGTGACCGTCGACAATCTTTCGACCGGGTGGCGCGACGCGGTGAAATTCGGCCCGTTCGAGCGCGGCGACCTCATGGACCGCGCGCGGCTGGATGCGGTGTTTGCCACGTGGCAGCCTGTTGCGGTCATGCATTTTGCGGCCCTCAGCCAGGTCGGGGAAAGCATGACCGACCCCGGACGCTACTGGCGCGAGAATGTCACCGGCGCGTTGAACCTGATCGAGGCGAGTATCGCCGGCGGCTGCCGACATTTCGTGTTCTCCTCCACCTGCGCGACCTATGGCGACAAGGACGAGGTGACGCTGACCGAGGATACCCCGCAAACCCCGATCAACGCCTATGGCGGCTCAAAGCTCGCGATCGAGGGGATGTTGCGGGATTTCACGGCGCGGGGTGATCTGGAGGCGGTGATCTTTCGCTACTTCAACGTCGCGGGTGCCGACCCGGAGGCCGAGGTGGGCGAGTGTCACCAACCCGAAACCCACCTGATTCCGCTGATGCTGGATGCGATCACAGGCAAGCGGCCGGCGCTGACGATCTTTGGCACCGATTACCCGACGCCCGATGGCACCTGCATCCGTGACTACGTGCACGTGATGGATCTTGTCGAGGCGCATGTGCTGGGCCTGCGCTGGTTGCGCGACGGCAAGGGCAACCGGGTGTTCAACCTTGGCACCGGAACGGGCTTTTCGGTGCGCGAGGTGGTCGAGGCCAGCCGTGCCGTCACCAACCGCGCCGTGCCGATGGCGCAAGGCCCGAGGCGGCCCGGCGATTGCGTCAGGCTCGTCTCTGGCAGCAGCCGGGCCGAGGCTGATCTGGGGTGGAGGCCTGAACGCTCCACCCTTGACCAGATGATCGCGGATGCCTGGCGCTGGCACCAGGGACCCGGCTTCAGCGGCTGATTTCCGTTCTCACACGAACACCAGGTCGTCGACGATGTCCTGCGCGTTGCCGATGCCCCAGAGCGTCAGGCTGCCGGTGCCGCCGAGGTCGATCACCACGGTGCCGGTGCTGTCATCGGCGTAGGTGTCGACGA
>Ga0100378_1000258_pt1 | contig 59213 bp, 52 predicted proteins | sample CryGeymeta201502_FD_81535 | JGI IMG/M metagenome (GOLD analysis project Ga0100378, IMG submission 81535) | Groundwater microbial communities from Crystal Geyser aquifers in Utah, USA - Crystal Geyser metaG 2015-02 | ecosystem: Environmental > Aquatic > Deep subsurface > Groundwater | place: USA... | reverse complement strand
CGGGCGTTAATATGTGACGCCACACGGTACGAAGTTGTGCGTCGTTGAGTAACACCGGATGTGTGTCGTGGGGGTGTTGATGACAGAATCGCTTAAAAAGATGCTGTAAAAACGCCTGATAAGGCAGGCATATCGGTTTTTCGAGTGTGCGTCGCCCGTCTTCCGTGATGTAACGTGCTAAAAGCTGCTCGGCAAGGCGATTGTTCGGCGTGATAATCGCTGTACCCTCGCGCATGGCCTGGATGACGGCGCTTAGTTGGTGATGTTCAGGCGCGTTGCAGGGCATACAGCATAACCGGTAGGTCGTCGTCGTGATGTTTTCGAGCAACGAATGATTCTTGGTGGGCAACTTGAAAACCATGCTCTTCAGCTAGGGCTATCAGGTAGCGAGGATGATGCGCAAAACGTGCGGTTGTTTGTAATCTCCAGTGAGCTTGGTCACTGATTTCATGCGTTAAAATAAACAAGCCTTCGGGGGCTAAATACGTGTTTACGTGTTCAAATAATGGCGATAAATCACCGAAATAAGGCAAAACATCAGCGGCTGTGATGAGATTATATTGGATATTTTTTGAGTTTAATTGATTAAAGTAAGCCATAATTTCGGATTCAATCAGTTCATCGTAGAGCGCTTTATCACGTGCATGTGCGAGCATTTTGGACGAGAGATCGACACCGGTTAAATGCTGACTTAACTCACGGAGTATGACCCCAGAAAGCCCTGTACCGCAACCGAGATCGAGTGCACGCGCGACCTGCATGTTGGGGATGAGCTGATGTAAAATGTGTGCCATACGGTGAGGCACACTGTAGCCCAGGGTTTCGGTCATATGTTTTTCGTAGTATAGAGCATAATTATCAAACAAATTTTTTGCGTATTCAGGGCAGGCAGGACGTTGTTCTTGGTTGTTTTTAAAAGCATCGAGCATAAATTCACTGCTTTTATCGTCTGGATTAACCGCTCGAGCTTCAGTTAAGTAATCAATCGCTTGTTGTGTTTGACCCAGACGCTGGGCAATACTTGCCAAGTTGGTGAGGCAGGCATGATGCGTGGGGGTGTGTTTGAGTATAAATTTAAAATGCTCTGTGGCTTGATCGAGTTGACCGAGCGCCATGTCGGCCACACCCGCGTTATAATGATACTCGAGATTATTCGGGTGAGTTTCGAGTAATATTGCATAATGCGTGCGTGCATTTTCAAAACGATCGTAATGCATAAACGTTGCAGCTAAGTTGTTGCGTGCGTCTTCATGGGTTTCATCAAATGCAAGGGCCTGACTAAAATACGTGATGGCTTGCTGACCTTGCTCGCGCTTGAGGGCAATTACCCCTAAATTGGCCAGGGCATCAGGGTGTTCTTGATGCTGTGCAAGCACCGCTTGAAAAGCTTTTTCGGCGGCATCTAATTCATGACGCGTGAGGCTAATAATGCCTAGATAAAATTGCGCGTTCGTATGTTCTGGATTTAAAGCTAACACGTTATTAAATTGTGTTGAAGCCCCATCAAGCTTATGTTTTTTTAAAAAAAATAGGCCTAAATTATAATGCGCGACTAAAAAATCGGGGGCAGCATGTAGGGCTTTGGCGTAATGCTCTAAAGCTTGGTTTGGATTGCCCATACGTTCATACAGCGTTGCTAAATTATTATGATCGGCAGGCGACAGCACTGTTTTTTGTTGCAGTAGCGATTCATAAACTGCAATTGCCTCAGAAATACGGCCAGATTTTTGATGTTCATGTGCAAGTGCGTGGGTCATGAGGTCGATGTTATTTGTGATTTAATGTATTAATTTAGATACGATCGTGACATTGATCGTGTTTGAAGGCAATGCTTTTTAGCCAGGTTTGCTCACGCAGCAAGTTTTGTTTATATTTAGATTCACACGAATCTAAGGACGGAATGAGACCATGAGTTCAGATAGGGATAAGAATAAAATCACGAATTCACCACGCGGACAATGCCCTGTTATGCATGGCGGCGTAACCTCAAATCATACATCAAATATGGATTGGTGGCCGAATGCCTTAAATCTCGATATTTTGCATCAGCATGATACCAAAACGAATCCGATGGATAAAAACTTCAATTATAAAGAAGCCTTAAAAACATTGGATGTTGATGCGCTTAAACACGATTTACGTTCGCTCATGACCGATAGTCAGGCTTGGTGGCCTGCTGATTGGGGACACTATGGCGGCTTAATGATTCGTATGGCCTGGCATGCCGCAGGTTCATATCGTATAGCTGATGGGCGTGGTGGGGCAGGTACGGGAAATCAACGGTTCGCACCGCTTAATTCTTGGCCTGATAACGTCAATTTAGATAAAGCGCGTCGTTTACTTTGGCCAATCAAGAAAAAATACGGTAATAAACTCAGCTGGGCTGATCTTATTGTTCTTGCGGGCAACATGGCGTATGAGTCCATGGGACTCAACATGTTTGGTTTTGGTTTTGGTCGCGAAGATATTTGGCATCCAGAAACCGATGTGTATTGGGGTTCAGAAAAAACGTGGTTAGGAGCAAATCGCTATGATGGCAAACGCCGTGAGACGTTGGAGAATCCGTTGGCGGCCGTGCAAATGGGGTTAATTTATGTGAACCCAGAAGGTGTCGATGGTCACCCCGATCCCCTGAGAACGGCCGAAGATGTGCGAATCACGTTTGCCCGCATGGCCATGAACGATGAAGAAACGGTGGCGTTAACGGCGGGTGGCCATACCGTGGGTAAATGTCATGGCAATGGCGATGTGGCTTTACTTGGACCCAACCCAGAAGCTGCAAATCTTGACGATCAAGGCTTGGGTTGGATGAATAAAACAACACGAGGGATAGGTCGTGATACGGTGTCAAGTGGTTTAGAAGGCGCATGGACGACGCATCCGACCACATGGGACCATGGTTATTTTAAATTATTGCTGGAGTATGATTGGGAACTGAAGAAAAGCCCGGCAGGCGCACACCAATGGCAGCCGATTAATATAAAAGAAGAAGATAAACCGGTGGATGTTGAAGATCCGTCGATTCGTCTTTCTCCGATGATGACCGATGCTGATATGGCGATGAAGATGGATCCAATATATCGCAAAATATCCGAGCGTTTTTATCATGATCCCGCCTATTTTGAAGAGGTTTTTACGCGAGCTTGGTTTAAACTTACTCATCGAGATATGGGACCTAAAACACGTTACCAAGGACCGGATGTACCCGAAGAAGATCTGATTTGGCAAGATCCCGTACCGAAAGGTGCGACGGATTATGATATTGATGCCGTGAAACAGAAGATAAGTCAGAGTGCCTTAACGATGAGCGACATGGTGTCAACTGCATGGGACAGTGCGAGAACCTATCGAGGCTCGGATATGCGCGGTGGTGCCAATGGTGCACGGCTCCGTCTTGCGCCACAAAAAGATTGGCAAGGTAATGAGCCAGAACGGCTTGCTCACGTACTTGATGTATTGGAGCCGATTGCTGCTGAATCGGGCGCTAGTCTTGCTGATGTGATTGTTTTGGCTGGTCATGTGGGTATCGAGCAAGCGGCTCAGGCGGCTGGTATTGAGGTGTCTGTACCTTTTACACCAGGGCGTGGTGATGCAACCCAAGAGATGACGGATATTGATTCTTTTGAAGTATTAGAACCGATTCATGATGGGTTCAGAAATTGGCTTAAACTAGATTATTCTGTCAAACCAGAAGAACTCCTGCTGGATAGAGCTCAACTCATGGGACTTACGGCGCCTGAAATGACGGCATTGATAGGTGGCATGCGTGTTTTGGGAACGAATTATGGCGGTAGTCAACATGGTGTTTTGACAAATCAAGTCGGTAAATTAACAACCGATTTTTTTGTTAATTTAACGGATATGAATGTTTACTGGAAACCCGTGAGTGATAATCTATATGAAATTCGGTGCCGTAAGACGGATGCGCTTAAATGGACAGCAACGCGTGTGGACTTGGTTTTTGGATCGAACTCGATTCTTAGGGCTTATGCTGAAGTTTATGCTCAGGATGACAATCAAGCCAAATTTGTTCATGATTTTATTGCCGCATGGGTTAAGGTTATGAACGCGGATAGATTTGATTTATAAATTTTGTAAATTTTCTTTAGCAAAATACGCACAATCAAGGCCAACATGATTTTTATAACCGAGCGCATGATAAAAAGCATGTGTTCCGGTTTTGATGCGATGGTTGGCTGAAATAAGTTCGATGGTATGGGCACCATATTTGAGAGCGTATGCTTCGGCCTCGGCTACGAGTTTTTTGCCAAGGCCTTGGTTGCGATGATCTTGATCAATAATTAAAGCATCAATATGACAGCAGCAGCCAGGGAGCCTGAGCTGCTCGTAGCATCCAAAGGCAATCACGGCGATAATGAGATCATTTTTTTCGATCACGAGTAAATGGTGACGATCTTTTTGAAACGCTTCAATCCGTGCACGCATGGCGGTTGAATCCATGCTGTAATTCAGCTGTTCAAGTAGCTGGCAAAGCTGTACGGTATCGTTTTCATGGGCAGCACGTATGAGCATGGTATTAACTCCAAAGTATTAAACATATCATGAGTTTTAGTATAGGTTATTTTTGGAGTATAGTTAGGGGCTAAATGTTGTGTTCTTTTCTTGTGTAGTATTCGCGTAAGTGGTTATCGCATAGATTCCACAAGCTACTAGGATTGAAACACCAGCATACACCCAAAGCTTTGTATCATACTGTCCTATCGTTGCTATTGCAGGGGCAGGCCTTGCATTGACAAGTGTTTCTGTTTCAGCATAGGGTGCTGAACAAGCTTCAATGGGGCGAGCTACAGGTAGCGGGGGGGCTGTTTCCGTCCGATCAAAAAAACACACTGGAGGAGCTGAAGGAGAAGCTGAACGAGGAGGCGCTAAACAAGCCGTTGTTCTTACACACGTATCATTTTCTTCAATAATATGGCTATTTTCAAATTGTGATATTTTTTGTTCGATGACTGCTTTGGTTTGGTTATGCTTTGCTTTACCCCAGATACTATCGGCTTTACCTAAGCAGAATTTTCCCATATTGGTTGATGAATCAAGACAACTTTTCAGGAAAGCCCGGTTTTCTGCATTATTTGATAAACTATGAATGTAGCTTCTTATGTTTTTTTTGCACCCTATTGTATTCACAATGGATTGAATGGTTGGCGTGTCAATTTTAAATTCCAGCAGTATTTTACAAAATACCTCTGGGTCTTCGTCGATGCATTTGACTAATAGATGATAAAGATTGAAGTCAGACGATGCATAACAGTAGTCAAAAATAGATGTAGCCTCGGTATTTTTCAGCTGAAAAATAACCAGCAGATTCTCAGGGGTGAGTGATTCAAGAAGTTCAAAATATAGGGTTTTACACCTGCCGCGATACTTGATACTTACATGACCAATAGAATTATGCTTATCGTCTCGTGATTGTTGGAGCAAATCCATTTTCAGAAGGGCATCTTGACAGTTTTTTATTTGAAAGAGTTGTCTCTCCAATGCATTATGTGCTTCTCTCTCTCGTCTTTGTTGTTCATCAAACACTGCTTGATTGCGTGTTCTTTCTGTCGCAAGTCGTTGCCTTTGGGCTATCTCTTCAGTTATCTGACGTTCTAATTCATCAAAAAATTGCTCGATGCGCTCGTGGATTAGTCTCTCCAAGTGCGGGTGCTTCTCTAGGAGCGCTAAAAAATATGCTTGTTGAAATATAAGAGACGCGAAATGCACATGAGGATATTCATGAGTAATATACTGACGCAACTGCTCAAACATTGCGTATTTTTGTTGTTTCAGCAAGTCATTCATTGCGTTTATTTGAATATCCGAAAGATGTATGCGCGGGACTTCAAATACGCTTGTATCAGGTCTTTGAGTTTCCTCGAGTGCAGCTTGTGTACCTGATTTTGCCCCAGAATGAGCAGCCTTACCGGCTAATGCCGCTATAAGAAGAGGAAATGGCATGTATCACCTTATTCAAAATAATCAAAGATCAATTTTCTATCAAAAAAAGACGTGCCTAGTCAATAAAAATCATATTAAAATCAGGTTTTTGCTATTTAAGGACCCGGAGAATTAATTTTGGATGAAAAAATAAAGCCAAGTAAAATCATGCTTGATGATTTGAAGCAGGTGTTATTACACGGCGGAAATACAACCCAGGAGGGAATTGTTTTAGCGCTTGAACGTAAAGGTCATAAAGTTAATCAATCAAAAATTTCAAGGCTACTTCGTAAAATCAATGCAATTAAAACAAAAAACGACCAAGGAGCGATGGTTTACTGCCTGCCACATGATGCCGAAGCACCGCCTATTCAAAGCAGTTTAGAAGCGTTGGTGATTGATGTTATCGCGAATGAATCGTTGATTGTGATTAAAACAAGTCCGGGTGCGGCATCGCTGATTGCGCGTGTGTTGGATCAAAAAAAATGCCAAATTTTAGGTACGATTGCTGGAGATGACACGATTTTTGTTGCTCCTGAATCAATTCAAAGTATCCAACAAAGCTTGAGTTTAGTTCGAGAGCAGCTAGGTTATGCTTAAAATCAAATAACACGTCTAGGCAAGGTTATGTTTTTTGTGTATCTTGAGAATATTCATGATGATTTAGCTATACTAAGGAAAGTTTAACGTGACGCTCATGTATCGTATCATGTTTGTCGTGATCAATGGTCTGTTTTTCATAAGCACGCTCCATGCAGCGATCATCACGTTTTCTCCTGGTATTGCCGTTGAGAACAATGCGCAAACACAAACGTTGTTATTACAAACTTCCCCGCAAAATTTTAGTAATCAATATGTCGAAAATCACGCTTGGAAGCATCGTTTTCTTGCTCAGTTATTCCTTGGAAAAAGATTACATCCACAAGATAAATCACAAGATAAATTAAATTTAGATCTGGGTGCGACGCTTGGTTTTGTGAATGATATTAAAATAAATGGCGTTATTAATCAGTTTGGTTTATCTGATTTTGATAATTTAACCTATCAATACACCGTGGATAGTTTGTCGGCGATGGGGACAATCAAGCTCCTGTATCCATACTCAAAGTACGTGCAACCCTATCTCAATGGCAGTCTTGGTTTATCTAATAATAGGTCATCTTTTTATCAGGAAACACCGCGAATACTGGGTGCGGTGCCGATGCTTCCTTTTGGGGATCATAGTACTCATAGTTTTGCGTATAACGCGGGCGTGGGGCTTATGTATTATTCCAATGAACAATTTTCAGTGGGTTTAGGTTATCAATTTTCAGATTTGGGCAAAGCAAGTTTAAGTACTTCACCAGCACAACAAACTATGCAAACCCTCAGTCTGAATCATCTTTATTTACATCAGTTATTGTTTAATTTTACTTGGGATATATAAACATGACGTTCAGTAAAGCTAAAATCCTACTTGTTTTGATTGTATGCTGTGCTTCGTGTGTTTTTGCGGCGCAACCTATTTTTAAATTGGAGCCCAGTGTAAAAGCATCCAGAATTATTTATGGGGGGAAGACGGGTGTTGCTTATTATAAGTTAACCAATATGTCACCGCTGACGTTGTATGATATTGGCGTGCATAGTTTACCTGCAGGCGTGACTCAAGATCCGGTCGGTGCAGGGTTGCAAGACGGTATTATTACATGCCGTTCGACGTTTGATTTAGCGCCATCTGCGAGTTGTTTGTTAAAACTTAATATTGTTTCTGATGATATCAAGAGTCCTATTCGGTCAGGACCGAAAGTGTGCCAATACGCGGCAGCTGCACATCCTATTTATTGTTCAACGCCTGCTGATTTAAGTAATATTTTGAACGTTACGAAGCAGAATGTAATACCAAGTACTGCTCCGGCACTTACGATTACACCTAATACGTTGTCTTTAGTTACCGGTGGATTACAAACCATCACCGTCACCAACACTTCAAACACGGTCACGGTTAATAATATTGCCGCAGATTTTTCAGGTACAGCTTTAGCGAATCAAGTGGTGACGGTTAATCCAAACCCTGGGGGTGGTAACGCCTGCACGTCGGTACCCCCTGGGGGTAGTTGTGTGTTGTCTTTGGTGAGTTATAGCCAGGCCCCACTTATTCATCTAACTGAATTTACAATTCAAGGCGCGAATAGTAAGCCTGTTACGGCTTCAGCATCAGTTGCGTATGCTGCGCCTAATCCAGTTTATCAAACGTTATTAAGCAGTCCTTTGGTGAATGCAGATGTGTGGGATAACACACCAAAAATCATGTCGGCTAATTATGCCTTCGAAGGCATTCAAGCTGCTCCTAATGGCGAATCTTTTGTTCTTAATGCGGGTGGTGCTTGGAATATTATCTCAACACCAGGAGCTGCGTATGGTGCTTATACAGCCACTGGGGACGCAACAACGATCGCGAGTGCTTTTGGTTATACGGTCTATTATGATGATGCGATGCCTGTTTGTTTTAGTCAGCCTATCTTAACGAGCACGATTAATCCGACTGCTTTTGAATTGACGTTGAATACGGGGAAAAAAATTACCCCTCATGTCGCCTCGTTGAGTCCTAATTTTTTTTACAATGAAAGCAGTTGTGTCGTTATTTTTGGTCCTTTTGGAAATCGTATTCCACCCGGTGAGCCGGGTGCGGTTTATCCGACAACTGTAAGCATTATTGAAGGTTCATCAAACGGCACAGCGATTAATTTAACGTTGGTGGGGCCTGGTAATGTACTGACGAGCATGACGGGAGCGAGTATCGCGAGTGGAAATCCATATTTACCAGGTGGAGGCCCGAGCTTATTAGCAGCAAAACTCAGTGTTATGTCTGCGGCAGGTCAAGATACGCAACCAGCCTTTGCTGGTAATGTGCCTAACGACGGTATTGCGCTTTATGGACCAGAGGATGCCCAATATCGTTTACGTATGTACACATCAGGCGGCTTTGCACTCGGTGATTTTCAACCTTCGGTTGAGCGCTCGATGAGTTTGATGCCCAGTGATTACAGCAATTTTTTTCGCGTGCAAGTGGGCCCCGATAGCAACCCTATCTACCTTGAAAATACGGGTATTATGTATACCATTCCTGGAGCTGGTACGATTGAGGTGATTGGTTTGGCGAGTCTTGGTCTCGCCGGTACACCAGAAAATGATGCATATGTTGCCGATAATAATAATTATATTGATGTTATTTTAAAAGGCGATGAAGCGGCTATGCGCCAAATTACGTATGTGGATATTCCCGCCGGTGGAACAAATCCAGCGACAGGCACGCCTTATTTAAAATTATATAATCCAGGCGGCCCGGGGAACAATCCAACCCCCGGTGTTTTTTATACACAGCCTGGTCCTGCCGTGCATATGGCTGTAACGCAAGCGATTGATGATTCGAATACGGTGACGTATCCATAATTTATCTGAGATTATAAATGCGATAGAATGACACTAAATTTTGAAAAACAAGGATGTTTTATGCCGTATTCCACATGTGAACGTGACACGAGTTATGACGCACTATTGGCCTTGGCAGGAATTGCGCTTGCAACGTACGCTATGGCACGTTTTTTTGAGTCACAGGATAGACTGGGTTACGAGACCCGTTCTGCTCGTATCATTTCCGGTTTTTTACAGCTGTCAATGCATCTTTGGCATACAACGGGGCCTGAGGTCGAAATTACCAGCGAGCGTGGGTGTTTAATTGCCTTAGGCCCACATCGAGCCAGCTTAGATGCTTTTGCGTTTGTTTCCAAAGTTAAACTGCACGGCACGACACCGCCACAGTTTTTTGCGACCGATGCTTTTCATGCGATACCCGGTGTTTCTTCTTTATTTGATATGTTTAAAGTGATTGCAATTAAAGCCAAGGCTTCTAAAGATACACAAGGGCGCTCTGCGAATGCTGAGGCTTTAGATGAGGCAAGCAGAATATTACAAAATAACGGGTGTGTCGCGGTTTTTCCGCAAGGTAATTTTGCGAGAATCGGTCAAGAGCCGCCGAGAATTTATAACGGTACGGCAAAGCTTGCAGTAACCAACAAGCTGCCCATTCATGTGATAAGGCTGGATGGTTTTTGGAGCTTGAATAATCCGGTTATTCCCGTATCTATACGTAATAACAGGTTTTATCGAGCGTTTTTTGCATTATTTCATATGAACCGTGTGTGCGTGAACCTGTGTGACGTGATTGATGTTCATTTGCAATCTGAGTATGAAAATTCAAGTGACGAAGAAAAAATAGAGGCGATTAATGCACGTCTTTATGCTTGTTATCGACAAACCGAAGAATTAACACCTGAGAAGATAGATAAATTAAAACCAACGCTTTCAAATACGATTCATCTCAGTATTTGGCAAAATAAAGTGCGACAAGATGCATTAAAAAAAGCGTTAACCCAAGCTGAAGCTGAAGCTTCAGCATTAGAACAACGTGCTGCATCTATGATGGTCGTATGACTGATGGTCGTATGACTTGTATGTCTGGTTTGTGATACCCAGTTTTAGGTGAATGGTCAAATATATGATACAATAGACTATTAATAACCAATCAGGGGTACACTTTCCATGCAAAGTTCAAACATAAATATTACAAGTTCTACCTTAGCAACAGAAGACACGAATGAAATCATCGCCCATTGGCACGAGGTATTCATAAATCTTGTTATCAACATAGAAGCCGAGAAACAACAGTTTAATCAAACAGATGCAGGCCATTTTATTACGATACGTTTTAACAACGCACATATCGCCACCGCAATTATTCATCGATTCAGGCATATGTTGCTCGAGGGAATTGACGCGTTAAACCTTTATGAAGCCTACCCACCTAGCATTACGTTGCAAATGTATGACGAAAAAGACATGTTACTATCTATAATGGACAATATATATGCTACTTTACCTAAGGCCCTTGAGGAGCATATGATTCAGCATTTAACGAATTTACCAAATCCGATAGAAAGGCAGAGCTTTTTTTACACACAATCTATTTTTCCAGAGAGCGTTGAGGAGAGGGTGGCGAGAGCAAAAACAGACATTCAAAATTATCGAACTGCACTGGCAAACACGACGGACTACGAAGAGAAAAATAAACTTCTGTTGCGCATTGCTCATGTTTCATCACAACAACCCTTACCCGAAGCACAACCCTTACCCGAGGAAGATCGAAGTTCAGTTTGTATTATATCATAGTGAGGTATTTATGAGGCAACACGGCTTGTCTTCATGTCGTAAGTGCGTACAATATTTGGCATGGATTATTTGTTTTCGTGATACATGAAATGAAAGTAAAAACACGGTTTGTGTGCGGTGAATGTGCAGCAATATTTTCGCAGTGGGCTGGGCAGTGCACACAATGTGGCGCGTGGAATGCGGTAACCGAAGAAGGCAGTGCGCGACCGGGAAGCACCATGAAAACAGGTCGCCGAGTAGGAAATTATGCTAATCAACGCTCAAAAGTCACGTTAATTGAAGATGTTACGGTAGAAAAAACCGTGCGCATGGATGTTGGTTTATCTGAACTTAATCGTGTGCTGGGTGGTGGTCTCGTCGATGGCTCGGTGGTGTTGGTTGGGGGTGATCCGGGCATTGGTAAATCAACGTTATTATTGCAAGCGATGGCACACTTATCGCTGAGTGATTCAGTGTTATATGTCACCGGTGAGGAATCGCTACAACAAGTCGCGATGCGTGCCAAGCGCCTGCAACTTCCGCAAAAAAATATACGCCTTGTGGCTGAAACTCAAGTGGAAACGATTCTAGAGCATGCCGGTGTGGAACGCCCACGCGTGATGGTGATTGACTCGGTGCAAACAATTTTTACCGAAGCGTTGAGCTCGGCACCGGGGGGCGTGAGTCAGGTACGTGAATCAGCCGCGCTTTTAGTACGCTTTGCCAAAATGACACAGACCGCGATATTTCTTGTGGGGCATGTCACCAAAGACGGCTCACTGGCCGGTCCTCGTGTGCTTGAGCATATGGTGGACAGCGTTTTATATTTTGAAGGTCAGTCGGACAGTCGTTTTCGGGTGATTCGCGCGATCAAAAACCGTTTTGGCGCAGCCAACGAGCTGGGTGTGTTTGCCATGACGGATAGGGGTTTGAAAGAAGTCGCCAATCCATCGGCTATTTTTTTATCGCGAACGCTCGAGCCTACGCCGGGTAATGTCGTGATGGTGACCTGGGAAGGCTCTCGTCCGATGCTTGTGGATATTCAAGCGCTGGTCAATGAATCCCATGGTTCACAGTCACGGCGTGTGATTGCCGGCCTTGAGACTAATCGGATGGCGATATTATTGGCCGTTTTAGATAGGCACGGTGGCGTGGTCACGTATGACCAAGACGTATTTATTAACGTTGTGGGTGGTATCAAAGTTGCAGATACGGGCAGTGACTTGGCGTTGATTGCAGCCGTTGTATCAAGTTTAAGAGATCGCGTGTTTGATCGCGATACTGTGATTTTTGGTGAAGTTGGGCTTGCCGGTGAAATTCGGCCGGTTCAAAGCGGACAAGAGCGCCTAAAAGAAGCGGTTAAACATGGGTTTAAACGTGCCATTGTGCCACATGCGAATGCACCCAAGCAGGCTATCGGGATTGAAATTCAAGCGGTTAAAAATATTCAAGAGGTTCTGTTGCTGATTTGAACCTATATGAGGTGATTGATTTTCTACGTGTTATATCTTAATATATAACCATAGACTTATGACTATGGTGAATTTGAAATGAAGCCACAATACACAATACCTGCAGGAGAATTTAAAGCAAAATGCTTGAAACTTATGGATGAAGTACAATCACGACATCAGCCGATTGTTATTACAAAGCATGGTAAGCCTGTTGCTCAATTGGTACCCATTGAGGATGCTGTCGTTGAGAATTTTGGTTGTATGCAAGGTATGATTACGATTCAAGGGGATATCGTGGAGCCTATTGATATGACCTGGAATGCTGACCATGACTAATCATTCGCGTTATTTACTTGATACGCATGCTTGGTTATGGTTTGTTGCAGGTGATACCACATTATCTCCTAGTATGAGAACATTGATGAATACCGCTATCCAGGAAGGTGAGCTTTATCTCTCAAGTATCAGTTTTTGGGAAGTGGGTATGCTGGTCGCTAAAAAAAGAATTGTATTGAATTGCCCGAGTTTAGTGTGGATAAAGCAAGCTTCAGCTAAGCTCCAATTGATTAATTTAACAGCGGAAATTGCGGTGGACAGTTGTGAATTACCCGATGATTTTCATGGTGATCCAGCGGATAGAATGATTGTTGCAAGTGCACGAGTTAAAAATCTTGTTTTATTGACACGGGATAATCATATTCTTAAGTACAGTAAAAAACATCATGTTCAAGCCGTAAAGGTTTGATCTTGAAATATGATGTCAATGAAACGTTAATACGCAGTTTAAACCCAATCAAAAATAGAAGATAAATAAAATGAAATATATTATTACGAGTTTTTTACTTATTTGCAGTTGCTTGAGTGCGTTTGCGATAGCCCCTGCACGAGAAGCATTAGAGAGGGTTTCAAACACGGAGCCTCAGCAAATCATGTTCTCGACCCAAAGCATTCCCGCTCAAGGCTCGGTTGTTGTGCGATGCGATGTTAAATTACCCGATTTTTATCGCGAGCATTTTGCATTTTATGTCTCACCTAAACACGGTGATTTTGGGCAAATTAAAGAGCAATATTTTTATGAAAAACGTTTTGTATCTATTCCTCTAGGGTCAAAAATATATACAACCAATTATCAATATGGCTATGCTTTAAACTCGACAGTTTTTTATATTACACGTGTTAAGCAAAGCAACGAGGCGATTGTGATTGATTTAATGCACATGCCAGATGGGACAACGGCAAACTGTACGTTTTAACCGGTAGGTACGGCTCGCGAGATGTGATATGCTCTAGAGCTGTTTTTATTATCTTATTTATCACCTAGATATAAAGGAAGCGGGTTTTTGCTATGGTTGATTCTACAACAGAAGTAACACGCGTTAGCATCGAAGACGAACTTAAGCAGTCTTACCTTGATTATGCAATGAGCGTGATTGTCGGGCGAGCCCTCCCCGATGCGCGTGACGGATTAAAGCCTGTTCATCGGCGCGTGTTGTACGCTATGAGCGAACTCAATAACGATTGGAATAAACCGTATAAAAAATCGGCCCGTGTGGTCGGGGATGTTATCGGTAAATATCATCCACACGGTGATACGGCTGTTTATGACACCATTGTTCGTATGGCTCAGCCTTTTTCGATGCGTTGTCCTTTAATTGATGGGCAAGGTAACTTTGGTTCGGTCGATGGTGATGCGCCTGCGGCGATGCGATACACCGAAGTCCGTATGTCTAAGCTTGCGCATGCTTTACTGGCCGATCTTGATCAAGAAACCGTTGATTTTGCACCTAACTACGATGAAACCGAATTTGCGCCGGTTGTGTTACCCGCGCGTATTCCGAATTTACTGGTGAATGGATCGTCCGGTATTGCTGTAGGTATGGCAACGAATATCCCTCCTCATAATTTAAGTGAAGTGATCAATGCATGCGTTGCCTTAATTGACTCACCGGATTTGAGTATCGATGATTTGCTTGAAATCGTCCCGGGACCTGATTTCCCAACAGCGGCGATTATTAATGGCCGTGCGGGTATTGTTGAGGCATACCGTACAGGTCGTGGTCGTATTGTGCTCCGTGCACGTACAGATGTTGAAACCAAAGAAGATAATGGTCGTCAAGCAATTATTATTCATGAGTTGCCTTATCAAGTGAATAAAGCCCGTTTGATTGAGCGCATAGCAGAACTTGTACGTGATAAACGTATCGAAGGAATTTCAGGCTTACGCGATGAGTCGGATAAAGACGGTATGCGCGTCGTGATTGAGCTAAAGCGCGGTGAAGTGCCTGAGGTTGTCTTAAATAATTTGTATGCGCAAACGGCGATGCAGAATGTATTTGGTATCAACATGGTGGCGTTGGTTGATAATCAGCCAAGAATTTTAAATTTAAAAGAAATTCTTGATTGCTTCTTACGGCATCGTCGCGAAGTGGTGACACGTCGTTCGTTGTATAAACTTAAAAAATCACGTCAACGCGCACATGTATTAGAAGGTTTAGCGGTTGCTTTGGCCAATATTGACGAAATGATCACGTTAATTAAAGCCTCACCAACGCCGGGTGATGCTAAAATTAGCTTGACGGAGCGTGCGTGGGAGCCAGGTTCAGTGAAAGCCATGCTCACACGGGTTGGGGGCGATGCGTGTCGTCCTGAAAATTTACCTGAAGGCCTAGGTTTTTCGGAGGTCGGGTATTTTCTTTCCCCTGAGCAGGCGCAAGCCATTTTGGAATTGCGTCTGCATCGTTTGACCGCGCTTGAGCAAGATAAATTACTGAATGAATTTGATCAGTTATTGGATATTATCCAAGCGTTGCTTGAAATTTTGAATTCCCCTGGGCGCTTAATGGAAGTGATTCGCGAAGAATTGCTGGAGATGAAAGAGCAGTTCGGGAGTGAGCGTCGTACCGAGATTATAGCGTCACAGTCGGACTTAACGATTGAAGATTTAATCACGGAAGAACAAGTGGTCGTGACGCTGTCGCATCAAGGGTATGTAAAATACCAGCCATTATCGATGTATCAAGCGCAACGGCGCGGTGGTAAAGGTAAAGCCGCCACGCAAGTGAAAGAAGAAGATTTTGTTGAACGTTTGGTGATTGCAAGCACACACGATACGTTATTGTGTTTCTCAAATCACGGTAAAATGTATTGGGTTAAATCCTATCAATTACCGCTGGCAAGTCGTACGTCACGTGGCAAACCGATTATTAATATTCTACCGTTGGCTGAAGGTGAAGCGATTCATGCGATGTTGCCTGTTCGTGAATACGATCCCGGGTATTTTGTCTTGATGGCTACCGAGCGCGGTACGGTTAAAAAAGTGCCACTTGAAGCGTTCAGCCGGCCACGAAGTAACGGCATTATTGCGGTTGATTTGTTTGATGGCGATCAGTTAATTGGTGTGGATATCACCAACGGCGAAAAACACATCATGTTATTCTCCGATGCAGGAAAGGTGATTCGATTCGAAGAAAACTTGATTCGCCCCATGGGTCGTACCGCACGCGGTGTACGCGGCATTCGGCTTGGAGAAGAGCAGCGCGTGATATCACTGGTGGTGGCGGAAGAAGAAGGCTCCATTTTAACAGCAACTGAGTTTGGTTACGGGAAACGTACGGCGGTCGATGAATACCGTGTGACGGGCCGTGGTGGTCAGGGTGTGATTTCTATCCAAGTTAATGAGCGCAACGGTCGCGTGGTACGTGCCTTGCAAGTGAACGATGCGGATGAAGCGATGTTGATTACGGATAAAGGTACGTTGGTTCGTGTTCGTATGAGCGAGATTTCTGTGATTGGGCGTAACACCCAGGGTGTGCGGCTCATGAATTTGACCGGAGAAGAGAAAGTGGTTGGCATGCAACGGATTCTTGATGTTCAGGATGATGAAGTTGAAGCTGAGCTTGACGATGAGGGTGGCGATGATACAACGGTTGTTGAGCACGTCACGGAGTCATAAATCAACTGAGTCATCATGGATATGAAGCGAGACGGTTATTATTTTGGTGCGGGGCCTGCAGCCCTGCCTGAGCCTATCTTACGAGAGGCGCAATCCGCGCTTTTAGATTGGCATGATACAGGGTTATCTATTTTAGAAATTGGCCACCGTTCACCATCGTTTATGGCTTTATTACGGCAAGCTGAACAAAATTTACGTGAGCTTTTGAATGTTCCTGAAAATTATCACGTGTTGTTTTTGGGTGGCGCTGCCCGTACGCAGTTTTCGATGATTCCTCACAATTTATTATCAGTCTCTGATGATAGGGCCGGCTATATCGTGTCGGGGGTGTGGTCATCGATGGCTTTCGACGAGGCGAAGCGTTTTGGCGCGGCCTATTCGATGAAGCTTGGTGAAGCATGCCAGCCTAAGACAGCTTATGTGTATTACACACCTAATGAGACCGTGGATGGTGTGCAAATTTCAGTTATTCCAGATACGGGCGATGTTCCCTTGGTGGCCGATATGACGTCGTGTTTACTCAGTGAAGTGATTGATGTCAGCCGATTTGGTTTGATTTTTGCTGGCGCGCAAAAGAACATTGCTCCGGCGGGTCTTACGCTTGTGATTGTTCGCGATGATTTATTAAACATACAACCTAAGCATGTTGTGCCAACGATGTTGGATTATCGTGTGCATGCCAAGCATCATTCGTTGTATGCAACCCCGCCCGTTTTTCAATGCTATATGGCGGCTAAGATGTTCGAATGGATTAAAACCCAGGGTGGTGTGCAAGTACTCGAGGATATTAATATCGCAAAAGCAGCTAAATTATACGCTTATATCGATGCGTCGTCTTATTATCAAGCGATGGTGGATGATGTTGCTTTGCGTTCACGTATGAACGTCTGCTTTTTATTGGCTGATAAAGCCCATGAAGCGGATTTTTTAGCCGCTGCCGAGGCCTGTGGCTTACGTGGCCTCAAAGGCCATCGTTTTAAAGGCGGTATGCGTGCAAGTTTATACAACGCGATGCCGATGGAAGGCGTGGATGCGTTGATTGCATTTATGGATGATTTTTCTCAATGCAAGCCCAAAGACTAGTTAGTTATCCTGTCACACGGCTCCAAGGTGATGTTACTGTGCCGGGAGATAAATCGATTTCACATCGTGCGCTTATCTTTGGAGCGATTACTGAAGGTATGACGTATATCGAGCATTTTCTTGAAAGCGAAGATTGCCTGGCTACACGTGATATTTTATACGCTATGGGTGTGCGTATTGAACAATTATCCAATGGAATAATCAAAATCCATGGCGTGGGTCTTCATGGTTTAAACAAACCTGAAAAAATACTCGATTGTGGCAACTCGGGTACGAGCATGCGCTTGCTCGCGGGGCTTTTAGTGGGTCAATCCTTTGATAGTGTATTAACGGGGGATGCGAGTTTACTGAGGCGTCCTATGGCACGCATTTGCACGCCATTACAGCAGATGGGTGCAGATATTCGAGCGTCCGAAGGAGGACGTGCGCCGCTTGTGATTCATGGCGGAAAAAAACTCCAAGCGATTGATTATAGGATGCCGGTGGCGAGTGCTCAGGTTAAGTCATGTATTTTATTAGCTGGGCTGTACGCCGACGGGGATACGCGGGTTCACGAGCCTCAAATCACACGCAATCATACTGAGCGTATGTTACGTACGTTTTCATCTCACGATAGGCAGATAACAATACCCGGTGATTTATCTTCCGCTGCTTTTTTTATGGTGGCGGCGAGCTTAATTCCAGGTTCTGAGATCATGCTGCGTGATGTGGGCGTTAACCCAACACGTACCGGTGTGATTCAAGTTTTGCAAGCCATGGGGGCGGGCATCACGCTCGAAAACCACCGTATGTATGGCGAAGAGCCGGTGGCTGATATTATCGTACGTTATGCGGTTTTAAAAGGCATGGATATCCCCGAGCATCTGGTCTCTTTGAGTATTGATGAATTTCCGATTTTATTCATTGCCGCTGCCATGGCGTTGGGTACTACGCGTGTGTTCGGTATTGAAGAGCTGCGTCATAAAGAAAGCGATCGTATTGCTGTGATGGCTGAAGGGCTCAAGCAATTAGGTATTAATCTAATAGAAACAAAAGACAGCATTGTTATTCAAGGCGGTAAGCTTCAAGGTGGTGTGGTCGATAGTCATGGCGATCATCGTGTGGCGATGGCGTTTTTAGTGGCCGGTGCCGTTGCTCATGATAAAATACGTGTTTTGAATACAAAAGCTATATCGACGTCGTTTCCAAAATTTGTTGATTATTTAAATCAAGTCGGGGGGCATGTTGTTGCTGATGGAATGAATTTTTAAAAAATCATATATAATATGATATGATAATATATATAATTTTTTAATGGTGATATCAATATGGCAGCACTATCTATTATGGTCCCTGATGCATTAGCTGAGGATAGCTTATGGATAGCTAAAAAAATGCATATTTCACGCTCGCAATTTATTCGTTTAGCGATTGAACATGAAATCAAGGCCTATCGATTAATGAGAGAGCAGCAAGAGATGGTTGCTGGGTTTAAGGCGCTAAAGCAACACGCTGATTATTTGGACGAAATAAACGATCTTGAGCAATTAGACGTTAATTTGAAAGATGAGGGAGAGTTTTGGTGGAAGAAATAACCTTGTTGACACAAGGTGGCGTCTATTTAGCACGATTGGATCCTTCGAAACATGCGGAGGTTGGAAAAATAAGACCCGTAGTGGTTTTAATGGGGCAATTTGTTTTAGATGTGCAGCCAGCCAGTGTTTTGGTTTGCCCGTTAAGTAGTCAATCTTATCCTGAGTGCTCTCAATTACATGTTGCATTATCGCCAAGAGATCGTTTGCAAAAGGAAAGTTATGCTTTGGTGGAACATTGTCGCTCTATTTCTGTTAAGCGTCTGATTGAACCCCGTCTTGCCCAACTTACAACGAAAGAACTTGGATTGATTTTTATCCGTTTACGACATATGTGCAATATGGATCATACGGATTTTATATCGCCTTTTCAGATCTGAAGTGCAACAGTAGCGGCTGAGTGAATTGAAGCGCCACCTTCAGGAAAATCATCAGGGTGGTGGAATTTAGATTTTGGCATGCTGCCGGTTAGAATCGGTGGCGAGGAAATGATGCTAAAAACAAGGTACGTCCAACAATTAGGAATGAAAGCATGATGTTTTTAGTGGTCTAGCTGTATTTTTGTTTTTGTTTGCGAAAATAATCAGGTGTTTCTTTTGCTCAAGGAGTATGAGTATCCAATCAAAAAGATTTTTGAACCTGTCTTCACCTGAGCGTTTTTTACGCGCTTGTGTCCAAGCGCGTGGAAGCCATTCCTGGAGCTTTTAGTTCGTAAGAAAAATAGTTAACATGTACAATTATTAACAATTCAATAAGAAGGTGAGTCTCATGATAGCAGTCGAAGCACAAGCGGTTCATTTAGCCGAAACGGTTAAAAAAACAGTTGAAAACTTTTTGTCGTTACCCGAAACAGAGGGTGTGACCAACCTGTATGACATGGTGCTTGAGCAAATAGAGCCTGCGCTGTTCAAATCCGCTATCGAGCACTGCAAGTACAATCAAAGCAAAGCCGCCGCGTTGTTGGGTTTGAGCCGAGGTACGTGTCGCATGAAGCTGAAAAAGTATTTTGATGATAAATATTGTGGAAGCCGCGTGGAAGATGAAGGTTTAGGTGCGGCATAACCTTGAGGTATTCACGAGGCACCATCCTACAGCGTTCACCTGTTTTTTCACCGATTGAGTCGATGTTGCGACATCATGGAGGTGATGGTGAGTCTTGTGAGATGGTTTTTGAAGTTGACTCGCGCGAAACTCAAAAAAAATCTCCGTAAAATTTGCCTTATTTCCTGACGGTCTTATATGATGGATGTTTGACGCATGGCATGACGATAGGGATATAAAAAATGCTAAAAAAGGGACGAAACCATCATTTTATTAAGCGTCAATTGCTTCTGAGCACCTTGATTTTCTCAAGCTCGCCTGGGTTTTCAGCGCAATCTGCTCCGCATGCGCATGCTTTACCTTCCAGTTGGTTTGAAGCGCTCAAATCCTCCGGTGTTGCCACGCTGAGCGTGGGCCCGGTCTGGGAAAGCGCTGGCAAGACCCAAACGTTTTATTTGGCACCGAACATCGAAAAAACTTATTCTGCCAATACATCATCACACGCGCTGGTGGATGGCGAGCTTTTTTTAGGCATTCAAAAATCACTGCGTGAAAAGTTGGACGGCCAAATCGGCCTTGCTGTTGCGACAACCGGCAATGCTTTGTTGTCAGGTCATGTTTGGGATGATGCCGATTCACAATTTAATAATTATCAATACAACTACAAAATAATACATACCCATGTTGCTGTAAAAGGTAAGTTATTGAGTGATAGAGGCTACCCCGTAACGCCTTGGATAACCGGTAGTTTAGGGGTTGGCTTTAACCAAGCTCACAGCTTTAGTAATACGCCGACCATCAGCGAGGCAGCTGTGATGCCCAATTTTGCAAGCAACACCACCACAGCGGTTACCTATACGGTGGGTGCAGGTTTTCAGCGTGATTTAAACCAACATTGGCAAGCGGGGATTGGTTATGAATTTGCTGATTGGGGTAAAAGTCAATTAAACCGAGCATCCGGTCAAACGATGCATACAGGTTTATCCCTCAATCATCTGCATACCAATGGATTTTTACTTAACCTCACCTATTTAGCTTAAGGATATTAATATGACGCATTTGAGTAAACTCGCCCCGGGCTTATTGACCCTCGCCGGGCTATGTTTTTTAGGGCCCGTTGAAGCGGGTAGGCCTCTATGGACGTTTAGCCCATTAACCAACACCCAGATTACCGTAGACGCGAGTAGCACCGCCACCATTCAATACACCGTGACCAATCAATCGAGGCGTTCACACACCTTGGCCATGACGAGCATTCCGGGCATAACTCAAACGACCACAGCGGGCAACTGTGGCAATCCGTTTACCTTGGGTTACCAAGAATCCTGTACCTTAACACTCGTAGTAACAGGCAGTGCACTTTCAGGTAACGTCGTGGGTGGCCCCAAAATATGCCAACAGGGCGGTGGTACGTTGCAATGTTATGAACCCAGTCCAAGAAATCGTTTAAACATTACCTTATCATCGACAACGCCTCTTGCCATTGGCGACAGCTTTGGTGGCGGTACCGTTGCCTGTTTAACCTCAACCGGTGGCGAGGCTAATTTAATCGCCGCGACTGTGGGTAATAGCACGGGCATACCATGGGGTGCATTTGGCACAGAGACAGGTGCGCAAAGCGACACGGACGGCGCAACGAACACGACGACGATTGTTAGCAGGCTTGGCGCTGGCACCAACTATGCCGCAGGCCTTTGCGCTGCTTACGAGAGTGACGGATTCACCGATTGGTTTTTACCTGCAAAAGACCAGCTTAATTGTCTTTATAGCAACAAAGACGCTGTGGGTGGTTTTGCCAATGTTAACTACTGGAGCTCTACCGAGTCTACCTACGATCCGGCGGACAGAGCGTGGCTCCAGGGCTTCGACTTTGGTGGCCAGTTCGAGGACTACAAGCTCGAGCGCCTCACCGACCGTGTTCGGTGTGTTCGGGCTTTTACCCCTTAGTCCCTTGGTTTTGTCGCAAAAGTTTTCGTGAGCGATAGTGGGATTTATTTTGGGCGAACTTATGCTGCAAGCGCGTAAAATGGTTCAAAAGTAGTCATGTTGCTTGACTGCGTGTGCCGATTTTTCCGCAGCACGCAGCATATGATGCAACTCAATTCCTCAACGTCTCGATAACTGAGCGCGTAGGCTACATACCAGCGAACTAACATTAAAATGACATCTTTCTTAAAATGACGCTGCTTGAAATTGATTATATAAAACCATGCTGATGTTCTCGATGGCCTGACTTATAAATAATTCAAGGGCTTTTTGCGACAGAACCTTTTATACTATAAACATAGCATGAGTTAGGGATAAGGATAGATGAGATGGTTGATAATGTAACACACGTTCCTGTAATAACCCTGGATGGTCCGAGTGGTACGGGTAAAGGGACGTTATGTCATCGCTTGGCGGATGCTTTGGGTTGGCATGTTTTAGATAGTGGTGTGTTGTACCGCGCACTGGGTTTACTGACTGAAAAGCGTGGAATTTTGCTTGATGCTTTAGATGATGTGGTTGCTTTGGCTCATAAATTACCTATTCTTTTTGATAAAGAAGGGATTATGTTGGACGGGGTACGTGTGGGCGATGAGTTACGAACGGAGGCCTGTGGTGCACGCGCCTCGCAATTGGCGGCTATTCCTGAAGTTCGTGCGGCATTGCTTGAGCGCCAGCGTGCGTTTGCACAACATCCAGGGCTTGTCACCGATGGTCGGGATATGGGAACGGTGGTTTTTCCCGAGGCAGATTTGAAAATTTATTTAGACGCAAGCACCGAGGAGCGCGCGAAGCGTCGTTATTTACAGTTGAAGGCGAGTGGAAAAAGTGTTAATCTCGCGCAGGTCGTTGGTGAATTGGCTAAACGTGACGCACGAGATATGGGGCGCGCGCATGCTCCACTGATGGCTGCAGATGATGCAATCACGGTCGATACGACGCATTGCAGCGTCGAAGAGGTGTTTGAACGGCTCCTTTTGCTGGCACGTGAACGAGGCCTAACTTTGTTTTTATGATGCAGTGAAGGGATTTTTTTGGCGTTTTTTATAAGTTGATAAAACTTAGAAAAACATAGACGGGGGAAAGCGTGATTTTTGAGCGCTGTCCGTAACGATATATATTGAGTTTGATGACATGACTGAGAGTTTTAAACAATTATTTGAAGAAAGCGTGGCGGGTACGCAGTTTTACCCTGGAGCGATTATCGCAGCAACCGTGATTGGGGTTGATGCAGATTATGTAACAGTGGATGCGTTGTTGAAATCCGAAGGCGTGATCTCAATCGATGAATTTAAAGATAAAGACGGTAAACTTGAAGTTGCCGTTGGTGACTCAGTCGAAGTTGCACTGGATTCCCTCGAAGATGGCCATGGTGAAACACTGCTTTCGCGCGAAAAAGCAAAACGTCAAGAAGCGTGGAGAAAACTATCTAAATCATACGATAACAACGAAACGGTGATTGGTTTGATTTCTGGTAAAGTTAAAGGTGGATTTACGGTTGAGATTGGTTCGATTCGTGCCTTCTTACCGGGTTCGCTTGTTGACGTACGACCTGTACGTGATCCTTCTTATTTGGAAGGTAAAGAACTTGAATTTAAAGTCATTAAAATGGATCTGAAGCGCAACAACATCGTTGTGTCTCGCAGAGCTGTGGTTGAAGAAGAAAACAGTGCTGACCGACAAGCCTTGCTTGATTCGTTGCATGATGGCCAAATACTTGACGGTGTTGTTAAAAACTTGACTGATTACGGTGCATTTGTTGATTTAGGCGGCGTAGACGGCTTGTTGCATATTACCGATATTTCATGGAAACGAGTGAAACATCCAAGCGAAGTCTTAAGTGTTGCTCAAGACATTAAAGTTAAAGTCTTAAGCTTTGACAGCGAACGTAATCGCGTGTCGTTGGGTATGAAGCAGTTAGGCAACGATCCATGGGTTGATTTGGTCGAGCGTTATCCTGTTGGCACACGCTTAGACGGTAAAGTCACCAACATTACTGATTATGGTTGCTTTGTTGAAATCGAAGAAGGTGTTGAAGGTTTGGTTCATATGTCTGAAATGGACTGGACGAACAAAAATATTCATCCAAGCAAAGTTGTATCCGTCGGCGAAGCTGTTCCTGTGATTGTGCTTGAAATCGACCAAGATCGTCGCCGTATTTCATTAGGCATGAAACAATGTAAAAATAACCCATGGCAAACCTTTGCCGAAGGCCAAGCAAAAGGTCAAAAAATTGGCGGTAAAATTCGTTCAATTACCGACTTTGGTATCTTCATTGGTTTAGATGGTGATATTGACGGTTTGGTTCATCTTTCTGATATTTCTTGGACTGTTCCTGGAGAAGAAGCGGTTAAAGAATACAAAAAAGGTCAAGAAATCGAAGCAGTTATTTTGGCTATAGATCCTGAGCGTGAGCGTATTTCGTTGGGCTTGAAACAACTTGAAACAGACGAATTCACCCGTTATGCCGATGAATTTTCTAAAGGCAGTGTTGTTAAAGTTAAAGTAACCGAAGTTGAGCCTAAGTCTGTTACGGTTGAACTTGCTCCTGATGTGTTCGGTACGATTCGTGCCAGCGATCTTTCGGACGAAAAAATCGACGATGCTTCAACTGTAGTTAAAGTTGGTGAAGAGCTCGAAGCTAAAATTGTCAATGTTGATCGTAAAAAACGTACCATCACCTTGTCGGTTAAAGCAAAAGATGCTGCTGAGCAAGCTGAAGCGATTAAGAAATATTCGAAAACACCCGAAGTTGCCGCAACCACGTTGGGTGATTTACTGAAAGAAAAAATGGCCAATAGCAAAAAGAGCGATTAATGGCTCGTAGTGTTAGAAGCATTTGATCCAATAAAAAAGCGTAGTTTACTACGCTTTTTTATTATAAAAAGGAATGAAATATGCGTCTTATCATGATGATTTTTTATCTTTTGATCATGTTGTTTGGGGTAGCGTTTGCTGCGCTTAATGCCGGATCGGTGCAACTTAATTTATATTTTAAAATGTACACCATGCCCATATCATTCTTGATGCTTGCAACGCTTGCCTTAGGTGTGATGCTTGGGTTTTTTGTTTTCTTGACGCGCTACTGGTCTCTTAAAGCGCGACATCGTAAACTGAAGCATCAACTTGAATTAACCGAACGAGAAATAAAAAACTTACGTGCGATTCCTCTTAAAGATCAGCATTAAACAAGCGGGTGTTTGATATGATTAACTTTTGGCCTATGCTGCTTCCTGCCGCGGCGTGTTCGGGCTGGTGGCTTGCGCGACGACATGATGCCGTAAAGCATCCTGAAGCAAATAATCAGTTGTCACGTGAATACGTGATGGGTTTAAACTATTTACTTAATGAACAGCCGGATAAAGCGGTTGATATTTTTATCAAGTTGCTTGAGGTGGATAGCGAAACGGTCGAAACCCATTTAGCTTTAGGCAGTTTGTTTCGTCGTCGTGGTGAAGTGGATCGCGCCATTCGTATTCATCAAAACCTGATTGCACGACCCCAGTTGAGTGTGAGTCAACGTAAAGAAGCTTTAATGGCCCTGGCGCAAGATTATATGAGCGCGGGTGTATTTGATCGCGCTGAACGTATTTTTATTGAGGTGGTCGAGCTCGGTGGAACACCTGATGCCAATAGTTTACGTGGTTTACTGGCGATTTATCAGCAAGAAAAAGCCTGGGAAAAAGCGCTGGATACGCTGAAAAAACTCGAGTTATCGACCGGTCATCACATGCATGCTCAAGCGGCCCATTATTATTGTGAAATGGGTCAACAAGCGATGAAGCAGGGCGCACACGATAAAGCGTATGCGGTGATTAAGCAGGCCTTGGTTGTTGATAAGCAGTCTGTTCGCGCCAGTTTGATGTTGGCTGATTTAGAAATGTTGCAGGGCCGCTATAAGCAGGCCGTGCGTGCTTTAAGGCGTGTTTCAACACAAGATCCTGAATTTTTGACAGAAATTATCGAGCCGCTTTTAAAGGCTTCTGAAGAACTGAATTCGATGGACGAATGCATCAGTTATTTAGAAAATATTGTCAGTGAGCATCCACGTGCATCGATTATTTTTGCGATTGGTGAGTTTGTTCGTGAAGAAAAAAGCTTAGATGTGGCCATCGATTTTGTTTCGGTGCAATTGAGTCGTTATCCCTCGATTCGCGGTTTGAATCAATTGATTCAGTGGCATTTGGAGTCGGCGCATGGTCTGGTGCGTGACAAGCTTGATATGTTGTATAGCATCACCAGTAAGTTTTTAGAAAATAAGCCGGTGTACCGTTGTGAGCATTGCGGGTTTTCGGGAACGCTGTTGCACTGGTTATGCCCGAGCTGTAAGCAGTGGGGACGTACCAAACCGATTCATGGCCTGGAAGGGGATTGAAGGGATCGAATATGGAATGGATTGTCGCGCTTGATGGAGTAGAAAAAGCAACCGCATTAGCTTGGGCTGACGCGTGGGATCCAAGCCTATGTGCACTTAAAGTAGGTCATGAATCGTTTACCCGATTTGGTCCGTCGTTTGTACGGGCTTTAGTTGCGAAAAATTTTAAACTATTTTTAGATTTAAAATTTCATGATATTCCAAACACCGTTGCATCTGCCTGCAAAGCTGCCGCTGATTTAGGTGTATGGATGCTGAATGTGCATGCGTCCGGTGGTTTTAACATGATGCAAGCAGCGTGCAAGGCCCTGGAGGGCTACGGTGAAACGCGGCCGCTATTAATCGCGGTGACCGTGTTGACCAGTTTAGCACCGGATGATTTAGCGGCCGTAGGCATTGATAAGCCTCTGCTTCAACATGTTGTAAGCTTAGCTAAGCTTGCTAAAGAAGCCAAGTTAGATGGTGTGGTGTGTTCAGCGCACGAAGTATCAGCGATTAAAGCGGCATGTGGTCAAACATTCCTAACCGTAACCCCCGGCATTCGCATGGAAAGCGATGCAACGCACGACCAAGTGCGTTGTGTGACGCCCGCGATGGCCGCAGCGTTCGGCAGTGATTTTGGTGTAATTGGACGTTCAATTACTCAAGCAGACGATCCGTTGGCGCGGCTTCGAAGCTTGGGCTAAATTCATACCATTCATTAAGCATGAGGGTAAAGCTGTATTTGCAGCGAGAGCTTCTTAGAGATCAGGGTAAACGCATCTAAACGTATATTTACAAACGTAACTGCCAACTTTCCGCTCTTCATGCGCGGAATCTAGTTTTAACCACGACTTGTGATTCCTTGGATCCTGCGCATAAAGCGCAGGAAGTAGGCGAAACAGAGCAATTAAATGCTCAAAATTTCGATGCGTTTGCCCTGTCTTAGAGATAGTATTTTCCACTTGCTCACCATACACATGGTATGCTCGCTCAAAGAAGTTATTTAGAAGTCGCTTCAATTGAGACCAAGAGTAACCCGTCATGCGTTCCATGAACTTACGAACATGACCTTTGTTCTTCTTACTTAATTTAAGTTATTTTCATCTAAGCTCGGGTGGCGAAGGTAGTGCCGGGTTTGATTGAACCGATACCGAACTTTGACACACGTGCTTTTTATTTTCAGTGTCCGATTCAGAAATCGCATTAAACATATCAAGCCAGCCTTCTTGTTGGTTTTTGATATACCCAGCAAAGCTGGTTCTTTTTTGATGGAGATGATTCATTGTCGTTAATTGGCAATTATGATTTGTCTATCTTCGCTTGAATTTTTTCTACATCTTCGCGCGTTAAGCCGGTGCTTCTGACCACGATTTCTATCGAAACACCTTGCGTTAGCATATTGATGGCAATTCTATGCGTGGCTAATTCTTCACCCTCAGCCTTACCTTTAGCCTCGCCCTCAGCGAGCCCTTTGGCATAGTTACCCGAGAGTAAGGTTTTTTCTCGACTCACTTGATCCCAATAACTTTCATAAAGGCTCAGTTCTCCTGGTGTATAAGCCGATTCTTCGGCAAGCCCGAGTGCCTCTGCTATTTCTGGCACATCAAGCAGATCTTGTGAAACAGATTTCGTTTTTTCGTCCACCTCACGTAAAAATCGTAACCACAATAATCGAAGTTGTTTTTCTTCGGGTGATTGAATCGGGAATTTAGGTAATTCAATAAAAATAAGCTGTAAGTGCTCAATCACATCGTGCGTTGCATTACCTTTTTTTACCAATTGATAATGGTGATACCAATCGTTGCTTTGTTTTTCATAAATATCAGCAACAAGTCCTAAACCATAGACCGGTTGAAGAAAGGTATAGTCTTCGCCGGTCTTGAGTTGCTTCACGAACGCCTGGCTGGTGCCAAAGAGTAAACGCTGTTTAAACTGATCCGTCCAATTCATTTGCATTTCGACAATAAACACGCGTCCTTGGGCGTCTGTGCATTTGACATCAGCAATGGTTCGTTTAAATTCAGGAATCAGGGGTACTTGCTCATTTTGAAGGTAGGTTAACGATACAATCGGGCCATTATCCGGCAAGGGAAGCAAGGCATTTAAAAAACTGATTAAAAGCTTGGGATGATCGCCAAAGATTTTTTTGAAGACGACGTCGGCTTTGGGGTCAAGGTATCGTGACATACGTGTTTATCTCGTTTGATCATCATAAGGATGATTATACTATAATCATTTCAAAATCATCGAATATTCTTTATTTTATGATTGAAATTCAATTTTCGCTACAGACACTCAGACGGGATCTGCTTGTTAAAAACATCCATTTCGTTTGTTTTTTAAGCATTTATGAAAACACCTCATTAAAGCGTCGCATTGCGACCAAGCGCTGATATCCCCGCCCTAGAAGAGACGGGGCTTTACGCGCAAACCGGTAAATTTCATGGAGAAGCTAGTTCGAATTAGGCTGCCCTAAAATCTAATTTAATATCAACCGTGTCATATATAACCATGGGGATAAGCGACTGTCTTCCCCTCTTTTTTTCTATACTTTCATTTAACGCAACCAAACCATGATGCTCCATCGTCCTTAATGTTCGTAAAAGATTACTAGCTTTTCTACCTGTTAGTGGCTCAAGATCTGATACTGATTTTGGCTTTTGTTCAATAATAATTTTTAATAAATGACGATTTTCTTCTGAAAGAACATGAGCTAATGACTTAATAGAATTAAACCATATTTTAGGCTCATTTTTTTGAGGCTTATATTCACCCCTTGCAATAGAAATAGTGCGTTTCTTGAAGTCTTCTAGAGAAATGACACCAACTACTGCAACCTTGTTAGTTGTTTTCATACTTCACTCCCCTTAATTAAATTTAACCTCTTCTCTACTTCAACCCAGAAATCTTCCATCAACTTTCCAGCATTTATATATTCATAAGGACGGCCGTGATCATTTTCATCGTAATGCCAATGATCAAAGGTTCTTTTTGGTGCAACCATGCGTTTAGCGCCATATTCAATTGCATGAGCATTATCAAACCCAATAATTCGATGCCCATAACGATCATGCAAGCTTAATGAGTAACGCACTCCATTTTTCCTTATGGATAGGCTGGTGCGAAAAGCTTCAAACTTAACCCAAAGACCTAATTGATCATCTATCACCAATTTTGTACCATCTAGATCAAGAAGATTTTCAAGCGTTTTATCATCATTCATGATTTAAATATATCATCTAGAGAGGTGTTTGTAAAGCAATGCATGTTTCTTTGAGTTAACCCTTTGCTGAAACGTTTGACTGAGCTTTGACACACATGCTTGGGATGACGTAATCTACGTTGACGAACTCAGCACGTTGTTAATTGCCAGGACGGTATTGATCATGCAAACCACGTTGTATCCCATTCCCAATAAATTTGCTCAAACCGCACGTATTCATGCAGATAATTATGACACCATGGTTCAAGCTTCGCTTGAGCATTCGGATGATTTTTGGAATGAGCAAGCGAAGCGGTATATAAGCTGGGCATCGCCTTGGGAAAAAACCATGCAAGGCGATTTTAAACAGGCAAATATCGCTTGGTTTATTGGAGCCAAGCTGAACGCCTGTTATAACTGTGTCGATAGGCATCTTCCCAAGTATGCTGATAAAATTGCTTTGCGATGGGAAGGTAATCAAGTATCTGAGCAACGCAGTTTAACCTATGCTGAATTGTTTGATGTGGTATGTCGCCTGGCCAATGTTTTAAAAGCCGAGGGCGTGCAAGCCGGCGATAGGGTGGGGATTTATTTACCGATGATACCTGAGGCGGTGATTGCCATGCTTGCATGTGCCCGGATAGGCGCAATTCATTCGGTGATTTTCGGTGGTTTTTCTGCTGACGCGCTCTCGAACCGTCTTAATGATGCACAATGTCGTTTGTTGATTACGGCTGATGGCAGTTATCGCGGCGAAAAAAACATTGTGTTCAAAACCCAAGTGGATGAAGCGTTATGTCATTCGCCTTCGGTAGAACGTGTGTTGGTGGTGCAGCGTACGGGTAAAAAAATTGCTTGGAATAAAACACGGGATAGGTGGTATCACGAAGCGGTAGCTGACGTATCGCCTCTCTGTGAACCGGTGTGGATGGATGCAAACGCGCCGCTGTTTATTTTATATACCTCAGGTTCTACCGGTAAGCCCAAAGGTGTGGTGCACGCAACCGGCGGCTATTTGGTGTACGCCGCCATGACGTATGCGTGTGTATTTGATCATCAAGAGGATGATATCTATTGGTCTACAGCTGATGTAGGATGGATAACAGGACATACTTATGGTGTGTATGGGCCACTCGCAAACGGTGCAAATATTTTGCTCTACGAAGGCCTACCGAATTATCCAGATTATGCACGCTTGTGGGATATGATAGATAGACACAAAGTAACCGTATTTTATACTGCACCGACGGTCCTACGAAGTTTACGACGTGAGGGGGATGCATGGCTTAATTCAACCTCACGTGATTCACTTAGATTATTAGGAACCGTGGGTGAGCCGATTAATCCCGATGTGTGGGTGTGGTTTCATGAGGTGGTTGGACAAGGTCGTTGCCCGATCGTGAATACCTGGTGGCAAACCGAGACCGGTGGGGTTTTACTTACGCCTTTGCCCGGTGCGATGGAACTTGTACCCGGTTCGGTTGGCCAAGCTTTTTTTGGAATTGTTCCTGATATTGTGAATGATGCAGGTGCGGCATGTGTCGCTGGTGAAAAAGGAAGATTGATTATCAAGAAACCTTGGCCGGGCATGATGCAAGGTATTTATGGTGACACGCAGCGTTTTATTGATACCTACTTGAGTGAAATTCCCGGGGCGTATTTAACCGGTGATTTGGCACATATCGATACGTATGGAAATTATTGGATTGCCGGACGCAGTGATGATGTCATTCAAGTTTCGGGTCATCGTTTAGGGACTGAAGAGCTTGAAAGCGCTTTGGTGTCCCATGCGGCAGTATCTGAGGCGGCGGTTGTGGGTGTGCTGGATGATATCAAAGGCGAGCATTTATATGCGTTTGTAACGCTTCAAGCGGAGATTAAGCCAACCGATGCGCTCAAATCTTGCTTGGTGGCGCATGTGCGTGAGGTGATTGGGCCAATTGCAACGCTTGAATGTATTCAATGGGCAGATGCGTTACCTAAAACACGATCAGGAAAAATCATGCGTCGCTTGTTACGCAAAATTGCCCGTGGCGATGCAGCTCATTTAGGTGATCTATCGACACTGGCAGAACCGGCTATAATACAACAATTGGTTGTCGATGCACGAGCATTGTGCTCTAACGAGGTCTTATGAGTCAGCTGAGTCAGCATGTTTTTGTTAATCGAATTTTGAATTTAAAAAAAATAAAGTATATTGGTTTAGATATGGACCATACGTTGATTCGTTATCAAACCGAACATTTTGAAGCGTTGGTCTATGAACTGGTGATTGAAGCCTTAATTCGCACCAAGCATTATCCTGAACGTTTACGGGGTCTCAAATTTAGCATGGAAGGGGCCATTCGTGGGCTTGTGATTGATAGCGAGAACGGAAATATTTTAAAACTCAATCGCTATGCGGCCATTCGTCAATGTTCTCATGGAACAAAACGTATGGATTTTAAAGCGCAACAAGCATTTTATCGAAGTGTTTATGTTGATTTAAACCAGCCAAACTATCAGGTGATTGATACCTCGTTTTCAATTGCATTTTGTGTTTTATATAGTCAGTTGGTTGATTTAAAAGATGGTGATGAGCCATCACTTCCAAGTTACCAAGTACTTGCAGATGATGTGCTCCGTATGGTGGATAAGGTGCATGGTGATGGAAGTTTAAAGCAAAAAATAAAAGATAATTTAGATTACTTTGTGATCAAAGAGCCAAATTTGGTTCAGGGTATCGAGCGTTTTATTCGGCATGGAAAAAAGGTATTTATTGCGACTAACTCAGAATATAGCTACACCAAAGTTCTGCTTGATTATGCGATTAATCCATGTTTATCTGAAGGACGAACCTGGGAAGACGTGTTTGAATATGTGATCACGTTTACGAATAAACCCCGCTTTTTTTATGATGATTTACGGTTTTTAAAAATTGATGCTAAAACCGGGGCGATGACCAATGTCGATGGCGTCATCACGCCCGGGATCTATCAAGGAGGAAGTGCAGCGCAATTCAGTCAAGATTTAAATTTGAATGGCGACGATATTCTTTACATTGGTGATCATATTTATGGCGATATTTTGCAATTAAAAAAAGCGTGCAATTGGCGTACGGCTTTGGTGGTTGATGAGTTAGGTGCCGAAATTAAAGCGCAAAGAAAGTCAGCACCCATTCAGGAAAAAATTCTTGAACAAATGGGCATTAAATGCGAACGCGAGGCCGAGCATTTGATGTATTCTACGGCGCGATTGGATGAACAAACTTCCGTCTATGATGAAAAAATCAAAACACTTCAACTTGAAATAGAAGCGCTGGATAAGCAGCTCTCTGTTTTATTAAAGCAAGAAGGCGAGTTTTATAACCCGACGTGGGGGCGTGTGTTTCGGGCCGGTGCTGAGGAGAGCTACTTTGCTCAGCAAGTGGAGCGCTTTGCTTGTATTTATATGGAAAAGTTGGTTGATCTGTTTACGTGTTCTCCCATGACTTATTTTAGAGCTCATCGACGTGCTTTGCCGCATGATGATATGACGTAATCCATGATCATGGATCATGGATCATGTTTTGATGTTTTGATGTTTTTATGAATTTAGGATTAGGATGACGTTATGCTCTTATTGGACACAGCAGATATTCATAGCATGATTAAAAGCGAGGGTTTATCCAGCTTTTATTTACAACTCATCGAGCAATTAGAACAAGATTTTAGACAATGGGAAGCGTTTGAAAAATCCCCACGCCATGCGATTTATGTCGAGGGCGGTGTCATGGAGCTGATGCCCATCTGTGATGATGTGCATTACAGTTTTAAATATGTGAACGGTCATCCAGGTAATCCCTTGCAAGGTCGGCTTAATATTGTCGCTCTAGGTATGCTTGCCGAAGTGGCACATGGCCATCCGGTGATGCTTGCATCCATGACCGTGCTTACGGCTATCAGAACAGCAGCAGTTTCTGCTCTGTCATCGCAATATTGTGCTAAAAAATCTTCAAAAAAAATCGCGATTATTGGGTGTGGTGCGCAAAGTGAATTTCAAATTTTAGCGCATCATGCGGTTTTTGATTTAGATGAAGTCCGGTGTTTTGATCTGTCATTCGATGCGATGAATCGCTTTGCGCGTAATTTAGCTTCAGAATCGTTTGAACTCGTTTTAGCCAAGTCATGCTTAGAAGCGATCAAAGATGCTGATATTATTATTACGTCGACATCGGCCCAAGGCAAGCATCACGTATTACATGCTCATGATCTACAACCAGGCCAGCATATTTGTGCCATTGGTGGTGATTCTCCCGGTAAAACAGAACTCGATCCTAATTTATTAAAGCAAGCTAAAATCGTGATTGAATATTTTCCGCAAACATGTGAGGAAGGAGAAATTCAAAATCTTAAACCCGATGCTGCTGACTATGTTTATGCCGAGCTTTGGGAGCTGATGAGTCAAATTAAGCCGGGTCGAGTTGATGATCACGAGATCACGGTATTTGATGCTGTGGGTTTTGCTCTGGAAGATTTGAGTACGTTGAAATTATGCTATGCCTTAGCAAAAAAACTTGGGCTTGGCGTGCAATTTAATCTTGCAGGTGAGGCTTTACACGATCCCAAAGATTTATATGGATTATTTTTAAGGGAATAGCATGAAGCTGATCGGTTATGCCTCGGGAATTGCTGCGAATAATATCGATTGTGCCCTGGGCCCATGGTATTTGTATTATCATCAACATCTTTTTAGTCAACTCGGGTTTCAGGTTGAATGGGAGACGATGATTAAGGCAAGTGCGCTAGAAAAAGGCTTGGATGCGCTGCCTCTAGTGATTCAAAGCATCACAGATCTGGGTGTAGCGGTGATGTCGTGTGCTAAAAAAAACGAACCGTTTTGTGTTTTTGGGGGCGATCATTCGTGTGCCATGGGAACCTGGAACGCGGTGGCTCATGCCGAGCGTCATCGTGGTGATCTTGGCTTGCTATGGATTGATGCCCATATGGATTGCCATACGCCCGAGACATCTAAAACGAAAAATATACATGGGATGCCACTCGCGCATTTGCTGGGTGAAGGCCATCCTGATTTAATTAATTTATTTGATAGTAAGCCGGCGGTACGCCCTGAAAACGTGTGTTTGATTGGAATTCGTAGTTACCAGCCAGAAGAAAAAGCTTTATTAGAGCGCTTGGGTGTCAGGGTGTTTTATATGGATGATATCAAGACATACGGGCTGGATAATATTTTGAAAAAAGCGTATGCACATGTGCGTCAATCCACCTGTGGTGTGGGTATCAGTATAGACTTAGATGCGATTGATCCAAGCGATGCGCCCGGGGTGAGTTGTCCTGCTGTTCGCGGTCTTTCTGGCGCGGAGCTGGTGAGTGCATTAAAAAATTTAATGTTGGATAAAAATATTTTAGGATTAGAAATTGCTGAATATAATCCTATGAGAGATGTAGATAATAAAACAACAGCGTTGATGATGGATTTATTTGCGTCGATTTATCAACAATTCCAAACACGTTCTTCGAGGAGTTCTCATGGTTCAACCGTATAATGCAAAAAATTGTGCTGCCGCGATTATCAAGATTTTGGAAAATCATGGTGTGACCCATGTTTTTGGTGTGCCTGGCGCTAAAATTGACAGTCTTTTTATTGCGTTAAAGCACTCAAAAATTAAACTCGTGCTTTGTCGTCATGAACAAAATGCAGCCTTTATGGCAGCCGCCTTCGGTCGACTGACGGGCACGATAGGTGTGTGTATTGCGACATCAGGTCCTGGGATTACGAATTTAACCACAGGCTTGGCCACGGCAACCAGTGAAGGCGATCCTGTCTTGGCGATCGGTGGGGAAGTACCCCTCGATGAGCGTCTCAAAAAAACACATCAGTCGCTAGATGCCGTTGATCTGATGAAGGCGGTGACAAAATTTTCAGCAGAAGTGGTGACCGCGCATCAATTAGCTGAAATCATAGGGAACGCCATTCGTGTTGCGGAGTCTGGTCGTCCGGGCGCTGTGTTTGTTTCGTTACCTAAAGATGTGGGCTTAAGCGATTTTGATGGCGATGCAACGGCGAGTTGGGGTAAAAAAATACCTCAGGGACCATGCAGTGATTTAGCCATTGCTGACGCTGCTAAAGCACTGCATGCAAGCAAGCGCCCTATCGCAATCCTGGGGATGCAATCTTCTTCAAAAACATGTTCAGAGGCATTAATTGAATTTTTAAAAAAAACTCAAATTCCGTATATTTCAACGTTTCAAGGCGCAGGTGCTTGGGTTGAAAAACAAGGCGCTTCAATTTATGCGGGGCGTATAGGATTATTCCGTAATCAGCCAGCGGATAAATTGTTAGAGCAAGCCGATCTTGTGATAACCATAGGTTATGATGCGATTGAATATGACCCCGCCATTTGGAATGCGAACAACACGCGTCCTATGATTTGTATTGATACCATTCGGGCCGATCAAGATAATAGTTTTATACCAACGGCTGAGCTGATTGGCGATATCGGTCATTCTTTAACGTTATTAAGTGATGCGGTGAGCATCAACATGATAGACATTGATTCAGACTATATTGCAGCCGCTCAGCAAGCGTTTCAGGAGGTGCAGTCAACGATTGCTGAAGGCAAGGCCATGGATAACTTTCCCGTTCAGCCTTTACGCTTAGTTTATGAATTGCAAAAACAAATGACCGACGCTACGCATGTTGCGCTTGACGTTGGGTCGAACTACATTTGGACCAACCGTTACGGTGTCACGCATCATGCACGCCAAGTTCTCGTGAGTAATGGTCAGCAGACGTTAGGCGTTTCGGTTCCTTGGGCCATCGCGCTGTCGTTGTTGTATCCGGATCAACGTGTGCTTTCTGTATCCGGTGATGGCGGATTCTTGTTTTCGTCGATGGAGCTTGAGACGGCGGTACGTGTTGGTGCAAAATTTGTTCATGTTATTTGGGATAGTCACTCGTATGATATGGTGGCTTTTCAAGAAATGGCGCATTACGGCGAAAGCGCTGGGGTTGAATTAGGGGGTTACGATGTTGTCAAAATGGCAGAATCATTTGGATGCAAAGGCTACAGTATAAAATCAGCGAATGAGTTGCCTCATGTTTTCGAAGAGGCGTTCAAAGCCGAGGTTCCGGTGTTAATTCATGTTCCGGTTGATTACAGTTTGAATGCACGTTTAATGGAAGATATTCATCAAAGCTTTATTAATTAATTTGAGGCGAGTGCAATGACAGTTCATCATCATACCTTATTCCAGTTATCGACCTCGGCTGCTTTAGTGCAAGGGGTGTATCAAGGGTGTGCCACGGTGGCGCATGTCAAGACGCAGGGCGATTTTGGTCTTGGTACGTATGAGGCCTTAAATGGTGAGGGGTTGATGCTGGATGGTCATGTGTTTCAAGCACGGAGTGATGGTGTTGTGGTTGAGCCGGATGATGCATCTCAGGTACCTTTTTGGGTGAGCACGTGGTTTGTTTCGGACAGAGCAGCTAAATTAAGTAAAGTTAGCAATTGGGATGAGCTGTGTTCTCAAATAAATAAGCTCCGTCGTTCTGATAACTTATTTTATGCCATACGCATTGAAGGTGTTTTCGAGAGGATACTGTATCGCGTTGCGTGTCAATCTTCACCAGGAACAGACCTGGTATCAGCGACTAACCAGCAGGCTGAATTTAGGTTAGAGCATGTTGAAGGGACATTGCTTGGCTTTTGGTCTCCTGAGTATGCCAAGTCGTTTAATATTCCAGGGTATCACTTGCATTTTCTTTCATCGAATCATCAGCATGCAGGGCATGTGTTAGATATTTCGGGAAAAAATTTAAAATTAAAGATCATGGATATCAACAAAATGATGATCACGCTGCCAGAATCTGATGCATTTTTACACGCTGATTTATCGATTGATCCTGCGGAAGCTTTGAGCCAAGCAGAAGGCGGTGAGCCTAGAAACTCACCTGCTCATTAAGGCCTGTTGACCCGTTGGAGATGCATCAGGTTCTTTTAGCTCTAGCCTTAAATCTTTGAGCAAAGCATTAAACCTGGGTTGTAAGGTGTTTTTTATGGTATCACCAAATAAAACTAAACGCCTAGTAGGCAATAACGATTGTGTTTGATTATGGATGCATTGATACAATTCTACAAAATTTTCTTTCAAGGCAGGGGTATTCAAATAGCGCTGAAAAACATCACTCTGAAGTGCTTGCAGCACCCAAACGGACGCATAGGCAATCAGCACCTCAGAGGATTTGCGTTTATTTGGATGCTCGATTGCAGAAAGGGCTTGCAATAGATAATGTAAAGCATAGGACGGTTTATTGGTAGAAAGTGCTTCTAATGCCAACGAATACGTGTCAGGCATCGATTCCATGGTAAATATATGCTGATGTTCACGTGTAAATTCTAGATTAATTTTTGTTGGAAGGGCGGTAAACGAGGTTTCGCCCTCTATTTTATTTTGAATGGTTTCAATCAGGCCTTCTTTTTTAGATAGTTCTTGCTGAATGGCATGTTGAACATCAGATTCGAGCGTTTCATTAAAAATCAAAGAAAATAGATTAAATGTTTCCACGATCGTTTCGAAGGCGTATTTTTCGGTTAACCACCATTCATGAAACGCGGCTTGTCGTTCATCCTGAGACATATTTTTTTTGAAGCGGTTTTCTATTAAGTTCGTTTCATGCCGTTTTATATCGGTCATCAAATCGAGAAGCGCATCTAACATCATACCATTAGCAGAGAGTGTTAGGTCAAATCCCAAGCGTTTCTGTTGTTTAAAGACTTGATTGAGCAGCAACAACACATGTCTTATTTCAAACATGAAGAAATAGTCTTGAATTGCATGTTCTAAATCCAAACATGTCGAGAGACCAACGCCTGCGGGTGTTTTATTAGAGAGCAGGTGCTGTAACGACTTAAAAAAAATATTTTTTTGTTTTGTTGATTCTTTATCTTTGTAAATTTTACCAATAGCATGTGCAGTCATGTTTGAACGACTTAACTGATTCAGGATCTGCTTTATTTCTTGTTTTTTCGTGTTGCTCGTTGCCAATGTTAAAGCCAGCGAAAAGGCGTGCTGAGCTTTTTCGCGATACGTTCCGTTTGCTGAGCGCAAATAAAAAACATTGCAGTTAAGCCCTATTTGATGCGCGATGTCAAACGCTCGATTTGGAAAAAACGCTTGACTGTAGGTTAACAACAAGTCATAAATTTGAAGGGCTTTCTTTCTATGATCATTTGCAACAGATGCATCCAAGTCTTCGTTATGTGACATTCCTGAAAAAATACAGGCTAATCGATCATAACAAAGATAAAAATAATTCCACTGTTGCTCATGCAGTAAAATAAATGTTGTTGCGTTGAATAAATAGGAATACATGTCATCTAAAAGCGCCAAAGAGTCATTTTTAAGCACATCATGCTTCAGTTGTGCAACCCAAATGGACTCAAAACAGAATGTGCCATGCTTCTCGGCTATCTCATCAGCATGATCCCATATTTTTTTTGCCTCTAAAATACCTCGTTCCGATAGCTCGATTTCAGCCTGTTTGCATAAAAGAAGCAAGGTTTGTTGAACCCTTATTTTTCCAAACGACGGATCCATCAGACACTTTTCCATATCAGTCAGCGCATTTTTTGCATCTGCGTAACATCTCGATGCTTGCAAGACAAAAAATTTATCCAGATAAAGATCAAACAGTATTTTTAACTGAAGGTTGCTATCGCCTGGAAAATCCATGCTGGTCTGCGCGATTTCATCACGCGTTATCTCAAGTGCACGTTCATAGTTTTTAGCGTTCATCGCAGAAGAAAAATATTGCTTATAAACAGTCCAGCCGATGGGAATTAATTTCATCAATTCATCATCTTTCGCATGAAAAAAGACGTCGGCATCATCTTTTTTTGTATAAATAGTCTTGTGTTTTTTGTGGGACGGTTTACGGATCTCGGTAACAACAGAAGGGGTATCTGCCTCAGATTCGTCAGATTCATCCGCTTCGTCATGCTCGATTGATTCAACCTGCTGCAACAGAGCACATGTTAACTGTTTCATGTAAGCACTCGCATAAATCGATTGTAGAATACAACGATAGGAAGCTTTCATGGGTTCTATATTTTGCGTGGTTTGACGTGGCGTAAAAAGAAAGCGGTACATCTCCAAGCGTGTTTGTATCACAAATAAGTCATTTTTGAAATAAGCAACAAGATCCGGCTGTGTTTGTTGATACCGATTAATCCCTTGCATGGTGTAGCCTTTTTTATAATCAAAATAAAGCAGAATAATTTCCCTGATGTTGCTCTGCTGTTGCTGGTCTAATGCATGAGCCTCGAGATTTGTCATGAATTGAGCCACCTGGCTTTGTTCATCATTCAAATAAAATGGATCCGAAACCATGATGATGGCTGGATCAATTAAACCAAGACAACAATCGATAGGAATTTGAAAATAAGCTAAAAAAACGTCTTGCAAGCATTTTGACGCTGTGGCATAAAGTTTAGAAATTGAATCTTCATCGTGCTCAGTTAGAATGACTTGTTGATGCTTTAGAAAAGTAATTCGCTCATGGATAGGCAACTGCTCTGATAAATCGCGCTGCTCTGCTATACAAGCATAGTATTTTTCAAAGATATCTAAAACAGATTGTTCGACTTTATGAATGAGTGTCTTTCGCTTTTGTCGAGCCATTTTTTTTTCGATTGGATCAGCAGAAACAGACATGAGCACGGTTTTATAAAAATCAAGATCAATGTTATCCAGCAAATAACTTTCTCCTAATGCTTTTACTTTATTTTTGAAGGTTTGGATAGACGCTTCAGGCGCATCGGTTTGTGCATAAAAGCCGACATATCGTTTAAAAAGTCTAATCATCGAACGTCGTGGAGCCGCTATTTTATGCACGAATCCGTTGGCTAAACAAAAATCGATGTAATCGCTTACAATTCTTAAAGCCAATTCAACTTGCTGTAATTTAAGTGCAATTGAAGCATCGGTTTTGTCTTGACGCGCAATTAATCCTAGCGCATTTTGCTTTAAATCAAACCAATCTTTTAGTGTCGCATGAGGAGATGCTCTGTTTTGGAGTAGCTCAGCATGTAATTCATGGTAACTGAGCACCGTCACAGGAAGCGCTTTATGGTTATGAAGTGTTATATTCGATAACAAATCATGATCCGGTTCTTGACTTGACTCGCCCAACACAGCTTTTTTCTGCAAAACAGACGTTCTTATTTCTCCTTGGCGCAGCTGTGCGGCTGAGGTAACGGAAGACTCGAGTGTTTCTAAAACAGCTCGCTCCTCCAAGGGAAGATGTTTACATTTACGCGCATACGCCCGTTGGATGGCTATAATGCGATCATAACTTGCCAGCTGAGCATCCTCATCCAGCCCCAGCGCAGGAAGACATTCTGAGAACGACGTCGAAGCATGAAAACAAGATCGTATAAAAGACGAGCTCTCTTCCGATGAAATATGTTCTGACGCCCGACAATACAATGAAAAAATTTTATCAAATATTTGTTTTTTTTGTATTCCAGGTTGATCTTGAGTCAATTGAAAACACAATGCGTTAAGATTTTTATGAATCGAGGTGCTTTTTTTCGATATTTTTTTCATGGTCATGTCACTCAAAAAGGCGTGCTATAGATTTTGCGAAAATTTATGTTGTAAGCACCGAATTTTATCACGATATGTAGATTGTGATCTACAAGTTCAATCTAAAATCATCATTTATGCAGGCAGGCTAGGCGCAGGCGCTTCACGAGGCAGCCATTCAGCATGATGCGATGCATCATAAATATCCCATTCGTGTGAAATATATCGTTCTGGAGCAATATCTAGCAGCAGCCAAGTTAAAAAAGCTGCGACGATTTCAGGCGATACGAGCTGGTTGTTGTTTTTGAGATTGTGAAAGAATTGATGTTTTTCGGGGGCTAAGTGCTCTGATTTACGGATGATCGCTTGCATGGCGGTGTCAGCAATGCCGGGCATCACACTGGCAAACGCCATATTTGGGCACTCAGTTTGCCAGCAACGCGTAAGCATCGACAAGCCCGCTTTAGATACACAATAGGGCGCCCAACCGGCGACAGGAAAATGAGCTGCTCCTGAGCTTATATGAAGCACGCGTCCAGATTCAAGTTTATTGAGCAGTTTTTGTGTAAGAAAAAACGAAGCATCAAGATTAATACTCATCATTGCGCGCCACGCTTGTTCATCTAAATCACGCATGGGCTGTATGGGCTCAATGCTTCCCGCGTTGTGTATGAGGCCTTGTATGGCTGGAATATTTTCTAGGTAGGATAGAATCGCTTCACGGCCTGAAGATGTTGCGACATCAGCACAAACTAAGTCGATGTAAGGCGATGTTGCGGCAATGTGCTGCAGCGCCTGTTGATGACGACCAATGATAAGCACGCGTTGTTTTCTTGACGTCAGTGCCTTTGCTAATGCAGCGCCTATGCCACGACTACCACCTGTAATAATAAACATGTTGTTCTTACTCTAAAAAATTTTAGATACTTTAAATGGGTAAGCGCGTGAGTACCAGGGCCTACGTATAAAAAAATGATTTAATAAAGCAGTAAATTAAGCGATATTAGCGCTTATTGTAAATTAAAGGGCGTGTAACAAGCTGGAAGCTTTAAGATATTTTGAAGATATAAACGACCCTTGATTGTATCAATCATTTTAATTATTCACGATTTTATATTTTTTCATTTCAGGCTCATTTTGTATCCCTGGAAGAGACTGACTATGAAAAAAAACTATGAAAAAAAATTCAATGTGCTATAATGTGAATCACAAACCTTAACCGATGGTAAATATTATGTCTAAATCTCATCTCTCTAAAATAAAGAAAATATTATCTAATAAAACAACACTGACTAAAGAGCAACTCGAATTGATTGAACACCACTTTGAAAAGATGTCATCTATTACAGATATTTCAAAAGAGGACAATTCAGAGGATGAAGATAAAAAAACAAAAAAACCAAAATTAAACAGACAGGAGGCTTTTGATGCTTTTATAAAGTATGCAAAACTTGCAGAACTTGCAGAATACACTATCAAGCTAACGCCCGAAGAACTCTTACCTAAAGGTATTGTTTACAACAAATCATTTGAATCGGAAGAACAAGAAACCAAAGCTCAATCTATTGGACAGGACTCAGATGTAAACTCCTTAGACCCATACCTTGGTAGTAATAGGCCACCGATTGATATGACACCGATTGATATGACACCGATTGATATGACACCGATTGATATGACACCGATAGACGATAAGGATAAGAAGGAAGGAGACAGCGTTCAAGATGAACACAAAATACATGAAATACATGAAATACATGAAATAAAAGATGATGACGTATTGAATCATATTCAACCCGATGATATAAGGAGTAAAGTTAACTTACAAGTAAATGAATACATCATCGATCAATTTAACAAAGCAAATGATTATAAAAGTAAAAATAGGGTGCTTCTGAAGATGTCGAATCTTTATAATATAACCAGAGATTCTTCACAATTAGAGGTATTTATGGGTGACATGCCACAAAATAATAGCACATTTTTTGGTGGTAAGGGCGGAGTTGTCCATAAACAGGGCAGAGTTGTCCATAAAGAGGGCAAAAAACACACGGTATTTCCAATGGGAGATTCCTCAGTAGATGCAGATCAAACGGAGCTGGAAAGCGCTCCTGATATAGATTGGAATCTTTGTTTTAAAATTCTAAGCGGTCTAGCTACAGTAGCTGGAGGTGGTATGCTTGTGGTCGGATTATTGCTCCCTGTTCCTGGTTTGGCGATTGCAGGTGCTTGTTTATTGGCGGCTGGTGTTGCCGGATACGCGACATCGCAACAGGATTCTGAAGGCGAAAAAAATGATGATGGGTTAGCTTATGGCGGGCGTTAGTCATAGCCCGGGTAAATTTACCCACCTCGTCTCACAAGTTTCGACGGGGTCTGACTCCATTGATTCCTAGCATCTCTCATGTTCAGGGTCTGTTTATATAATAAGCAGACCCTTGCTGGACTTTAGCCATTTTTTCGAACAGAGCTGACGGAGCTGGCAGGAAAAATGGCTTAAAGTCCAGAAGCGTGGCTGAAACCCACTCATAACGCGATTCCTTCGCCACTTGAAATTTGATCTTGTCTATGTCGCCCAAAAATGATTTGATAGCTTCAGGGCTATCCAGTTTGATATCGTTCATTGTAATCATAGTCCTTGCCATTTAGACGACATGATCTGAAATAGCCCTTTTTTATACGATTTTCAGATTTATCTTGTATTGAAAGAGGCTGATTCTTGATTTCACCACACTTTATTGGTAAAATTAGATGCATGGTGTATGATTATAAGGCATGAGGTTCTTATTATGAATAAAAAGAAAGAGACATTAAACCGTCTTGGGCCGAATTCCGTTATATCGCTAACGACAGCAAATGTTATTACTTCATCGGAATCGATGGAGTTAATCGTACCTCGCGCATCCCAAGAACAGCAGGAGGTATTTTTTGAGCATATTCAATGTATGATGCAAGGTATTGAGTATGGATGTCATCAATCAAACAACAACCTTATGAACGGTGATCATGCTGATTATATGATAACCTTCTTGTCCGTCGATCGTTCGCAAAAAAAACTTCTTGCTCAGGTAATTAGCATAGCTTTTAATCCCCTAATCAATAATCCAATGATAAAAAAATATGATGAAAAGCAGGATGTGGTTGAGTTGCGTTTTAATACCTCAAGCGCTGAGTCCTCTCATACATTATTCACAGTAGACGGTAGAAAGAAAGCCTATAATACGTTAGCAAAACGAATGAAAGATGTGATCCTTAAAGAATTAGATCAGTATGCTAACTCTATTACTATTAATAGACGTGATCTCGATGTGATAAGGAAGGAAGTTCAATCACAAGTAGAAGAATACATCGTTCAATTTGAAAATGAAAAAGATGATTATACTGTTAAAAATAACGCGCTTTTGAATATGGATCAACTTTACACGATTTTTGTGAAAGACTTGCTAGAAGGACCATGGGCGCTAGTTGGTGGTGGCGAAAAAGAAACGCAAAAGCAACCGATACCGGAAAGCACGCCTGATATAGATTGGAATCTTTGTTTTAAAATTCTAAGCAGTCTATCTGCAGTAGTTGGAGGTGCTATGCTTGTGGTTGGATTATTACTCCCTGTTCCTGGTTTGGCGATTGCAGGTGCTTGTTTCTTGGCGGTTGGTGTTGCCGGATACGCGGCATCGCAACAGGATTCTGAAGACGAAGAAAATGATCGTGGGCTTTCGCCAACAGAGGAAGACAGTCAAGCCTTGAGCCTCTTATTTAAATAGCTTAATTTTGGGCAATCCAATATAAAAGCAAATGATAAGTTATTTTTTGGCTTTTCAACCAATTGCCAACCGACCTATGAGCAGTTTCGTTATGATCGTCTGGATGTTGCGTAAAAGAAAGTTAAATTTGTTCAATCCCTTTATTCCTATGAATTATGTGATAATATTAATTTTATTCCTATTTTAAATGTGAATTATGAAGCGATATTGCTATGAAAAATTGGATTCATGGAAGTCGTCACCCCAACGCAAACCATTGGTGTTAATGGGAGCAAGACAGGTTGGCAAGACATTTTTGTTAAAAGAATTTGGTCGAACTGCATTTGAATCAATGTTGTATGTTAATTTTGAAGAAAACTTGGATTTACATGCTTTTTTTGAAAGCAATATTTCACCAGACAAAATTATTCAGGCATTGGAAATTTATTTTAACAGGGTTATCGATGCTGTAACAACGTTGATTATTTTTGATGAAATACAACTTTGTCCACGAGCACTGACCAGTTTAAAATATTTTTGTGAAGAAGCCAGTCATTATTATATTGCTGCTGCTGGTTCTCTTTTAGGGATAAAAATGGGTAATCAATCCGGTTTTCCGGTTGGAAAAGTGGATCTGATACCCCTGTACCCCATGGGTTTTTTGGAGTTTCTGACAGCATTAAACAAGCATAAGCTGGTTGAGTTTGTTCATTCCATTCATAGCATTGAAAAGATTCCTGAACCGATTCATAAACAACTACTTGAGTTTTTTCGATTGTATATGTACATCGGTGGAATGCCTGAAGCTGTGGCTCATTATCAAAATACCAATAGCCTCCCAGGCATACGCGAAATACAAAAGGCCATTAATAAAAATTATGAACTCGATTTTGCACGACATGCACCACCCAATTTAATTCAAAAAATCACATTATTATGGAATGCTATTCCAAACCAGTTGGCGAAGGAAAACAGAAAATTCGTTTTTTCGCTATTACGCGAAGGCGCAAGGGCACGGGAATATGAAACGGCAATCCAATGGCTCGCGGATGCCGGATTGATCTATCGTTGTATCAATTTAACAACCCCTGGATTGCCACTACCTGCTTATGAAGACAGAACTGCGTTTAAAATGTATGCATTTGATGTTGGACTTCTTGGTGCTCTATCGGATTTGTCCAGTAAAGTTTTATTAAAAAACAATGATCTCTTTACTGAATTCAAGGGCGCGCTGACGGAGAATGTGGTTGCACAAATGTTGATTTATACTGGATTTGACAAGCTATTTTATTGGACCAGTGGTAATACAGCGGAAGTTGATTTTATTGTGCCCGTAGAGGATAAGCTGGTACCATTGGAAGTCAAAGCGGGACAATCAACCAAGGGCAAAAGTCTGAAGGTTTATACTGAAAAATACAATCCGGAGAAAGTTGCCAGAGCATCAATCATGAATTTATCCAATGATGGCAACCTGGTTAACTATCCTCTGTATATGCTGGAGCTGTTTCCAATGTTTTAGGAGGCCAGACTCTAGTTTCTCACGATAACAGGCTTTATACTGCAAGATAATTTATGTTTATTGGGCGTTCATATGGACTTGGTCGTTGATAATACCCCGTTTAAGGCATTATTTGAGCCGTTGGATTTAGGTTTTACCCAACTAAAAAATCGCCTTCTTATGGGCTCCATGCATACCGGGCTTGAAGAAGCGTCCGGTAGCTTAGAGCGCTTGGCTGCGTTTTATCGTGAGCGTGCTCAAGGTGGCGTTGGGTTGATTGTGACAGGAGGTATATCTCCCAATCGTGTGGGGCGCCTAGCTCCTGCTGCGGCTAAGTTAACTTCACCTAAAGAACAAAAACGACACGAACTTGTGACACACACGGTGCATGAGTCGGGTGGCAAAATTGCATTGCAAATCTTGCACGCCGGTCGTTACGGTTACCATCCTTTTATTGTTGCACCCAGCCGAATTAAAGCGCCTATTGCGCCCTTTACGCCATGGCCTCTGAGCAAACGCGGTATTTTAAAAACGATTGGACAATTTGCACGCTGTGCCAAGCTCGCTCAAGCGGCTGGCTACGATGGCGTTGAGATCATGGGTAGCGAAGGTTATTTAATCAATCAGTTTATTGTTGCACATACCAATCATCGTACGGATGAGTGGGGTGGACGTTACGCCAATCGTATGCGTTTTCCGGTTGAAATTATTCGTGCGGTGCGCGAAGCCGTGGGTGAGCAATTTATTATTATCTATCGGCTATCGATGTTGGATTTAATTGCAGACGGCAGCAATTGGGAAGAAATTGTCATGCTTGCCAAAGCCGTTGAGGCAGCTGGGGCAACGATGATTAATACGGGCATAGGCTGGCATGAAGCGCGCATTCCAACCATTGCGACCATGGTGCCTGCAGCAGCATTTACGAACGTGACCAAGCTGCTTAAGCCGGAAGTAAGTATTCCTGTGATTACGTCTAATCGCATCAACACACCTGAAATGGCCAGTGCGTTACTCGAAGAGGGTGTGGCCGATATGGTGTCGATGGCCCGTCCATTTTTAGCCGATCCGCATTTTGCAGAAAAAGCACGTCTGGGTGATTCGCGTGCGATTAATGTTTGTATTGCGTGTAACCAGGCTTGTCTTGATCAAATTTTTGAACAAAAAACAGCGTCGTGCTTGGTGAATCCTCGCGCATGCCATGAAACAAAGCTGGTGTATGAAACCACCAGTCAGCCCAAGCGTATGGCGGTGGTGGGTGGCGGGCCTGCCGGTCTTGCGTTTGCAACGGTTGCTGCTGAACGTGGTCATGACGTGACGTTATTTGAGCAGTCCGATCGTTTAGGCGGTCAGTTTAATTTTGCGATGCGGATTCCTGGTAAAGAAGAGTTTAAGCATACGATTGATTATTTTACAGGGCAACTTGAGAAATATGAGGTTAAAATTAAATTAAACACCAAGGTGACACCTGCGTGTGTACGGGATTTTGATGAAATTATTTTAGCGACAGGTGTCACGCCTCGTATGCCCAAAATACCCGGCATTGAGCACGCGTCGGTGATGACCTATGCCGAATTACTTCAGGATGTTGAGCAAGCGGGCAAGCGTGTTGCCATCATCGGGGCGGGCGGTATTGGTTTTGATGTGGCCGAAGCGCTGATGCATGATGCAGCCGGTGATGAACGCGCGGCTTTTTATCGCGAATGGGGTATTGATGTGAGTATGTCAAATCGAGGTGGTGTAATATCCCCTGAAAGGCCTCGTATAGCTCGCGAAGTTTATTTACTGCAACGTAAAAAAGATAAAATGGGTGGGCGCTTAGGCAAAACAACGGGTTGGATTCATCGCATGAGCTTAAAGCATCGAGACGTCAAGATGATGTCGGGTGTAAATTATCAGCGTATTGATGATGAAGGTTTGCATATTATGGTGGATAATAAACCTCAGGTGTTAGCCGTTGATTCGATTGTTGTTTGTGCAGGACAGGAAGAAATGAATGGATTGTATCAGCCATTAAAGCAGGCAGGACGCTCCGTACACCTGATTGGTGGGGCGTTTAAAGCGTTGGAGTTGGATGCCCGACATGCCATCAATCAAGCCTCTCGATTGGCGGCTGTGCTGTGATTGAAGTAATTCGCATAAAATGAGTGCATTCCGCTAGATAATTTGCTATCATATTGACCTTGTCTTTATTTATGTTTTTTATTTTTCCAGGTAGACTATGACCAATCCAATAGAAGCGACACCCGTACACCCAACAGAAGCCGCATCATTTGCGGATCTTAACTTATCCGATTTTCTTCTTCAGGCGATCCGCGAATTAGGTTATGAAACACCTTCGCCCATTCAACAACAAACCATTCCGTTATTATTGAATGGGCGTGATGTGATTGGTAAATCACACACAGGCTCAGGAAAAACAGCGGCGTTTTTATTGCCAGCACTCGAGCAACTTGATACTGAGCAAATGTACCCACAAACCTTGATTATTACGCCCACGCGTGAATTAGCCCTGCAAATTGAAGCGCATGCCAATAAATTAAGTAAGCATCTGCGTGGAACGCGTGTGGTGGCGTTATGTGGCGGGCAAGATTATCATCCTCAGTTGAAAAAATTACGTGATGGTGCGCAAATCGTTGTAGGAACACCGGGCCGTATGCTGGATCATATTCAACGCGGTACATTAAAATTAGATCAATTACGAACATTTGTGCTTGATGAAGCCGACGAAATGCTTCGTATGGGTTTTATTGATGATGTTGAAAGCATTCTTTCAAATTTACCAGAAGAGCGCCAAATCGCGTTATTTTCTGCAACGATGCCAGCGCCTATTCGACGTATTGCTAATCGTTACTTGAGAGATCCTGCTTCGATTGAGATTCAAGAAAAAACAGCCACAGTTGCAACGATTGAGCAGCGATTTTTGATTGCATCACCGTTCCAAAAACCTGATGCATTATTGCGTGTGTTAGCTGTAGAAGACCATCAGGGCGTGATTGTGTTTACACGAACCAAGAATGGGGCAGAAGAAGTCTCAACGTTCTTGCAAGAAAATGGTCATCGAACCGTAGCGATTCATGGTGATATTTCACAAGCATTACGTGAGCGTGCGATTATTCAGTTTAAACAAGGTGCTGTGAATATTTTGGTTGCAACGGATGTTGCTGCACGTGGGTTAGATGTCGATCGTGTAACACACGTGATCAATTATGATATGGCACACGACTCAGAGACTTATGTGCATCGTATTGGTCGTACAGGTCGTGCTGGGCGAAGTGGCGTGACTATTTTGTTTGTAGCCCCACGCGAAACACGTATGGTGAGTGTGATTGAGCGTCATACACGACAAACCATTGAGAAAATAGCGATTCCTAGCGATCAAATGATTCAAGATGTTAAACAAAAGCAGTTTATGGCAAGTATTGATGCGCGTCTAGAACACAAAAATCTTGAAGATTATAAAAAAGTGATTAAAACATATTTAGAAGAAACAAACGTGTCTGCAGAAGATATGGCCGCTGTGCTTGCGTTACAGTTGAATCGAGATAAACCTTGGAAACTTGAGCCTACACGCATTGCAAGAACAGAACGTGCAGACTCAGGTGCACGTCCAGCACGTGCTCCACGATCATCTGAACATGCACGTATTCCTTCACGTGAACGCCGTTCAGAAGGTGGTCGTTCAGAAGGTGCACGCAGTAGCTCACATCAAGAAGAATTATTTCGTCTTGATGTTGGACGTATACATGGCGTAAAACCTGCGAATATTGTGGGAGCTATTGCTAACGAAGGTGGCTTGCAAAGTCGTTTTATTACAGGCCTTAAAATTAATGAAGATCATTCAACTGTCAGGTTACCCAGTAGCATGCCTAAAGAAGCCGTGAGTGGCTTAAAGCGTGCTTGGGTGTGTGGCCGTCCCCTCAAGTTAAAGTCGATGGGTGTTGTTTGATTTTTTAGCATGAGGATGAAGCCACGATGGTAAGATCGAGTCTGAAAGCGATGTTGACCGGGTTTTTGTTATGTGTGACCACGGTGTCTGCCATGGCAACACCATTAAATCAGTTTGTTGTGTTTGGTGATAGTCTGTCAGATACCGGAAATTTATATGAATACATGAAACATCAGCTTCCGCTTTCACCACCTTACTATCACGGGCGGTTTTCGAACGGTCCTGTGTGGGTTGAGCATTTGGTGGCTTCGTATTATCCATCGGATGCGTCCTCTCATATGCAGAATTATGCCTTTGGTGGCTCAGGTGTGGCTGAAGAAGAAGATGACGAGATGTATGATGGCGCGATGCTGACGCTCGGCAGTCAAGTCGATAGCTATTTGCTTGCGCATGATCATCAAGCACGTGATTCAAGCTTGTATATTATCTGGACGGGTGCTAACAATTATTTGGCCTTACCTGATGACATTGAGCCAGAAGTGCGTTTTGTTGTGAATAGCATTCGACGGAACGCTGAAAAGCTGATTGAGCAAGGTGCAAAACATATCATGTTGATTGGTTTACCTGATTTAGGGCGTGTTCCTATGGCTTCTGAGTTTGAAGCAAATCGGGAGTTAACCCAACTTGCACTAACGCACAATGCTATATTGGAAGCAGAAGTGAAAAAGCTTCAAAGCGATTACCCTGAAGTTGAGTGGGTATTTTTCTCGGTCAACAGCATGTTTAATGATGCTTTAGATTATCCTGAGCGTTATGGTTTTACCAATACAACAGGTACGTGTTATGAAACGCTCGAAACGATACCATCACCACAGTCTGTTTTGAGTATGGCGGCACGCATCAAGCCACGTTCTGCTCGTTCGAATATTTGTGATCAGTATTTATTTTTTGATCCGGTGCATCCAACGGCACGAGGGCATGAATACATTGGAGTTGAAGCGCGTAAAGTTTTGGATAGCGCAGGCGTGCAATTTGAATAAATCGCACGGACTTAAATTTATACGCCTTTAACTTCGCATATGTGTTCATACGCTTTACGTATGGCTTGGGTTTTTTCATTGGCGGCTTTAATGCGTTGCTCCGACATACCGGCTGCAATGCATTTATCAGGATGATGTTTGCTGATTAAGCGTCGGTAGGCTCGCTTCACATCTTCTTGGGATGCCGAAGAGGAAAGCCCAAGTAATTGATACGATGACTCCAGGGTTTGTGAGGTATAAAATTCTTGATGCGCTTGTTGCGTTTGCTCTGCTCGATGGTGATGGTTATGCTGACGAAATTGGGCATAATAATCACGTCGTGCATGGGGTTGGTGATGGAGTGGTGCCAAACCGAGCTCGTTCAGGATGATATTAAGCGACGTCACTTTTTGAGGCGATAAGCCATCAATTTTCGCCATACGATAGAGAAGTTGAACAAACGCATGCAAAAGCTTGGGTTTCTCGTACAAGAGATTTTTCAAGGGTGTCAGTGACTGAGTCACCCGAAACTGGGTTTGTTTACCCTCCTGAAAAAAACGCTGAGCGGCAGTCTGTTCACTTTTATTTAAATGCAGTTCTTTCATGATTTGTTGGGCCAGATAAATTTCTGCTTCTGAAACACGCCCATCCACTTTGGCTATGTGCCCAAGATTTGAAAATGTAGCGTGCAAAAAAGCTTGCTTAATGGCCGGATCTTTTTCGATACGATACGTGTTGTTGGCTTTCAGAAAGTGCTCGTTTAATCCCTTGTCAAACAAGTTGCCAACAAAAACACCCATCAGTGCACCAAGAGGGCCTGCTGTTAAAAAGCCAAGTACGGCGCCCATGAGTTTTCCCCAAAAAAAATAACGAGGGGCATGTGCTTTAAAAATCATAAAAAATCTCAAGCTGAAGATAGGTAGCGTTACATAACATGCTTAGTGTACGAGGAGGCTTAGGCATTGTCTATGACTCTAAATTGATCCATCGACGACATATTACGATTATCGGTATAAATCGTCGTATCGTGTTCGTTTAGATTCTTTTGGCATACATAAATAATATTCGATGGCGTATGGTAATTCAAAGGGTGTTTCATACTAAACTCAGCAAGCGCTGCTGGGTCAACAGATGATCGCTCATAAAAAGAAGACGTGGCAAAAAGCATACGAGAGCCCAATACCCGTAAAGCATGCAACAAGCTGCTGCCCACAAAAGGTAATAATTGACGAATGGATAATATTTCTAACGAAATGGTAATAAACCCTTCAATGAGTAACAGCAGAAAAATAAATGCCTGTGGGTTTTGTATTTTTTGTAAGCTTAAATTTTTTTGCAAAATGATGGTCCTTGTCTTTTATCATCTAGCCTACATTTTTTTAGTCGAACACAAAAGCAATATTGTATACTCGTGTATCTTATGTTTTTTGAAGGGTTGTTTGAATGCGTTATGTGTATACGGTTTTATTTTATTTAGCGCTACCGTTTATTTTAGCTCGGCTGTATTGGAAAGGCCGTAAAAACCCTGCGTATACCGAGCGAATCAGCGAACGTTTTTCGTGGGGGGCGAAGCATGCTTCGCATGTTGATGTGTGGGTTCATGCCGTTTCATTGGGTGAAGTGGTGGCTTCAAAAACACTGGTGGAGCAATTGCTTGTAGAACATCAACGTGTCTTGGTGACGACCATGACACCGACAGGCTCGGCGCAAGTGCGACGTCAGTTTGGCGAGCGTGTGTCACATCAATACGTGCCTTATGATTTTCCTTGGGCGTTACGACGATTTTTTATGGCAACCAAGCCGCGTGTTGGTATTATTATGGAAACAGAATTATGGCCTAACATGATTGCCGAAGCGCGTTTGTGTGGCGTGACGTTGTTTCTTGCCAATGCGCGCATTTCAGATGGCGCGTTTAAAGCTTATCAACCGGTCAAATATTTTTTCAAGCAATTTTTGGCGCAATTTACCGGGATTTTGGCGCAGAGTGCGCAGGATGCCAAGCGATTTTGTGCCTTGGGAGCTCCTAATAGCCATGTTCGTATTATGGGTAATATGAAAAGTGATCTTCAAATTTCAATAGATGGGTTTGATGCGTTATCTGTCTTCAAGCACTCTTGGGGTGAGGCGCGTCCTGTGGTGATTTTAGGTAGTACACATGAGGGGGAAGAACAACACATGTTTTCCGCATTTCGAGCGTTGCAGCAAGCTCTGCCTCGGGTTGTTTTGTTGGTTGCACCCCGTCATCCTGAGCGCTTTGAAAGCGTTTATCAGCTCGCATGCACGCATGGTTTGAAAACGGCGCGTCGTAGCCAGCACGCATCCATTCAGCATAATACAGAAGTCGTTGTGCTGGATTGCCTCGGTGAGCTCTTAGGTTTTTATGCGCTCAGTGAGTATGCGTTTGTAGGAGGGAGTTGGGTGCCTGTTGGGGGGCATAATGTGTTGGAGCCCATGGCTTTAGGTGTGCCAGTTTTTTGTGGTACGTTCATGCATAACTCAAAATCATTATGTGAAGATCTCTTGCGTGCACGTGCCATGTTGCAGGTTGAATCTGCTGAGGCGATGGTGAAGCAAATCAGGCATTTGCATCAAAACACAGATGAGCGAGAAGCGCAAATTAAACGTGCAACCGAGGCGCTTAAAGCAAGCCAAGGTGCTGTTGCGCGTCATGTGGAAGCGATAAAGCCGTATCTAAAAGGGCATGCAGAGGCATGATAATACCTCTGCTGCTTGTTTTTAACCTTGATTTTGACGTTCTTTGATTTCTGAGAGGGTTTTGCAGTCAATGCATAGCGTCGCTGTTGGACGTGCTTCTAAGCGTCTTAAGCCAATTTCAATACCACAGGCTTCACAGTAACCAAAATCTGGATCAGAGAGGTGCTCAAGGCCGTCCTCGATTTTTTTTATGAGTCGGCGTTCACGATCACGTGATCGCAGCTCAAGACTGAATTCTTCTTCTTGACTTGCTCTATCAGCGGGATCGGGAAAATTAGCAGCTTCATCTTTCATCAGGGTCACTGTACGGTCCACTTCCTCCATAAGGGATTTCCGCCAAGCCAAAAGGATGGCTTCAATATGTTTCTTTTGGCTGTCGCACATGTATTCTTCGTCTTTTTTCTCGACGTAAGGGGAGATTTGTATGCTGCCGATGGTGTCGTTATTCACAATGAGTTCACTCTCGCGATTAATGTTGATGATTACAGCCCAGTCCTTAGGTTTTAAGGCTGCAAGTGAAGACGCTAGATATATCAAAAAACCAAGGATCCTTCAACTAATACGACCATAATAGCTGATAAATTTATTTTTGAGGAGTGCGGTGTCGATTTTTTAGCATCGACTGGAGTACCTGTCGTTCGGGTTCGCTGAGTGTTTCATGCCGTGCTTTCTCAATCAGCATCTCAATATCACGCAGTTCGCTTTGTTTAACTAAAAAATTAACCGTCTCAGTAAATTCTGCAGCGAGATTATCAGCGGGGACGTGATGTTCCCAAGCCGCGAGTTGGTTGAGCGCTTCAAACAGTGGCGTTTCACGAAAGAGTTCGAGTAAATGTGCAGTTGTACTTTCAGGGCATGTATGAAGTTGTTCTAAGAGACTTCGTAGCACGCGTTGATTGGTTTCGGTAAATTGGTCAGCTGGAGGAATGTTGTCTTCTACCGATGCATAAATTTCAGGGTGTTGAAGCAGAAGTGCTGTGGCAAGACGGATCGGGGTGCGTTTGGTATGGCGTGCCTTGGGTGCTTCGGGTTTGGGTGCAAGCTCAGGAAGCGCTTTATCTGAAGTTAAAAGCTGATCGACACGATGATATTCAAGGTGTGTGAGTCGAGCCAATTCGTCTAATAAGAGTTGTTTGTATGAGCCGTCGGGAATTTTTTTCCAATAAGGTTTGAATGCCGTAAGCAGTTGCCCTCGACCGGCTAAGCTATGCAGGTCGAGCGATGGGGACAGTGTATTGAGTAAATACGTATGCAGCGGTAAGGCTTGTTTTAAACGGGCTTCAAAGGCTGCTTTGCCCTCTTCGCGCACAAGGCTGTCAGGATCATGTCCATCAGGTAAGAAAATAAATTGCGCGTTGAGCTTGCCATCCATGGAAGGTAGTGTGCTGTCGAGCGCACGCAGAGCGGCTTTCTTTCCTGCAGCATCACCATCAAAACAAAAAATCACCGTGGGGGTGTGTTTGCTCAAAAGCTGAATATGGTAGGTGCTGGTTGCAGTACCTAAGGTTGCGACGGCATAGTTCAGGCCATGTTGTGCAAGCGCAATAACGTCCATATAGCCCTCAACGACAAGAATCGCGTCAAGAGGTGTTGTTCGCTGATGAATAATTTGATGCAGGCCGTAGAGTTCGCGGTTTTTATGAAAAATCACCGTTTCGGGTGAGTTTAAATATTTAGGTTTTTGATCGGCATCGATCGCACGACCGCCAAAGCCAATGATGCGACCATGCCTATCATGAATAGGGAACATCAGGCGATGGCGATAGCGATCGTAAGTATTTGAGCTTGCATCCTCTTTTTGTATGAGCATGCCCGTCGTCATTAAACCTTCTTTATGGGCTTGAAAGGCATGCTCAAGCGTTCGCCAGGCGTCGGGTGCGTAACCGAGTTGGTAGTGCTTTAAAACATCGCCTTGCACGTTACGTGCAGCGAGGTAGCAAGCTCCAGCTTGACCGGAGATATGAGCTAACTGCTTTTGATAAAATACAGCAACGTGCTCTAAAAGATCGTACAAAGGTAGGGTTTGAGTTTTAGGCGTATGGGTTGCTTTGCCATCGTGCGGCACTTCGAGACCTACGCATGCAGCCAGCGTTTCTATGGCTTCAGGAAAATCCTGGTGTAAATAGTTCATCGCAAAGCTGATCACATTGCCACTCGCACCACAACCAAAGCAATGATAAAACTGTTTTTTTGCAATGACGTTAAACGAAGGGGTTTTTTCATCATGAAACGGGCAGCATGCGGCATGCGTTAAGCCCATTTTTTTGAGCGGCACGTAACTATCAATAAAGGTGATGATATCAACTTTTGCAAGCAATTCGTCGATGAACGGCTGAGGAATGAGGCCTGCCATGGTGTATTACCTAAGCAAGCTTCGCTTTAATCAGCGCACTTATAGAACCCATATCGGCGCGTCCCTGGAGTTGCGGCTTTAAATAAGCAACAACTTTACCCATGTCACGCATGCTTGTTGCACCGGTTTCAGCAAATGCTTCAACAATCAGGGCATCAATCGCTTCTTGGGAGAGTGGCTCAGGAAGATAGTGTTTAATGAGCGATAATTCAAACACTTCTTGTTCTTCTAACTCAGGTCGGTTGGCCGCTTGATATTGCGCGATAGACTCTTGGCGTTGCTTGGCAAGTTTATCAAGCACAGCAAGAATACGTTCATCATCCAGTTCAATGCGCTCGTCAACTTCTATTTGCTTAAAAGCAGATGTAATAAGACGAAGCGCACCTACAGTGCGCTTATCACGAGCAAGCATGGCTTTTTTTAGATCAGCAAGAATGCTTACTTTAATAGACATGATTAACGTCGACGCTTGTTGATTTTTTTAGATAACGTGTCACGTGACACTTTTTTAAGATGACGTTTGACAGCTGCAGCTTGTTTACGTTTGCGTTCAGCTGTTGGTTTTTCATAAAACTCACGACGTCGTAACTCAGTTAATACTCCAGCTTTTTCGCAAGAACGTTTAAAACGGCGAAGTGCGTATTCTGGGTTTTCGCCTTCTTTTACACGAACGGTAGGCATTAATGATCCTTTGGTTAAAAAATTATAATCGGCAGCACAATTAGGTCCGGTATTTTAGTAGCAGTCATAGCTTGAGTCAAGGTTTATACAGGCATAAATTTGAAAGAAAATCACGCCTGAGTAAAGTGGCTCATTTCTGCTATAGTCATGAAAGATGTTTCTGATCGCGTTTATGATACTTTTATGGAGATATAGTATGAAAAATGTATCTGTTGCTGTATATGTTGCACAACGCTTATCTGATCTTGGTCTTGATCATGTATTTGGTGTCCCGGGGGACTATGCATTTTCATTTGATGACGCAGTTGAGATCGTTTCTAAACTTAAATGGGTTGCTTGTGCCAATGAGCTTAACGCGGCTTATGCAGCGGATGGTTATGGTCGCCGGTTTGGCGCAGCGATTCTCAGCACCACTTATGGGGTTGGGGAGTTGAGTGCTTTGAACGGGGTTATGGGTTGTTTGGCTCACCGAGTACCCGTATTTCATATCGTTGGTGCGCCATCTCGTCGTATTGTTCACCAAGGTATCGTAACACACCATACACTGGGCGATGGTGTGTATGGGAATTTTGAGGCATTGTCGGGATCGGCTTGTTGTGTTTCGACGGTCTTAACGCCTGAAAATACCATCAGAGAAATGGAGCGGGTGATTGAAGAAGCCATAGGTCAAAGCAAACCGGCCTATATTGTTATACCTGAAGACTATGGCAACATGGCCGTGATTGGCAAACCTATCCAAGGCAAGCTTCTGTCACAAATTGTACGTCGTGAATCAATTCAAGTTGAGGTTGATGTTGCTGTTGATGCATTAATCAAGGCGATGCAGTCTGCAGAAAACGTTGTGGCACTACCTTCGATGCTTGTGAAACGTTTTGGCTTAGAGGCAAAATTGGTTGAATTTCTGACGAAATCAAAACTTTCGTTTGCCTTGACGCCCATGGATAAGGGCGTTGTGAGTGAGACGCTCCCGGGGTACATGGGTATTTATAATGGTTTTAGTTCTTATCCAGAAGAGGTCTCAAGCGCGGTTGAATCAGCTGATCTCATGCTTGATATTGGAGGCGTTATATTTGAAGACCTTAATACTGGATTTTGGTCAGATAAGATATCTCAAGATCGTATGATTCGAATTCGTGACACATGGGTGCAAATTGGAGATAAAGTTTGGGTGGGTACCCGTCTTGAGGATGTGCTCAATGGGTTGATTGCTAAGATTTCCTCGATGAATACCATCCACACAACCTTAAAGCCTCAGACTCTTGAGGTGATTGGGGGAGAAAAAGATTTAACCGGTTCGAGTGTTTTTTATCCTAGGATTCAAAACATGTTACGCGCGGGTGATGTCCTTGTTGCCGAAACAGGAACATGTATGCTTCATCTGGCGAAGTTGCTACTACCGGAAGGGGTTGGGTATGAGTCTCAGGTTTTGTGGGGCTCTATCGGCTGGGGTACTCCTGCTGCATTTGGCGTTGCTATGGCAAACAAAAAGGGACGTACAGTTCTTGTGACGGGCGATGGTTCACATCAGCTTACGTACAATGAAGTCGCGGTGATGGGGCGCTATCAACCTAAGATTGCGATATTTGTGCTCAATAACGGTATTTTCGGAATTGAAGATGTGCTAAGCGAAATGGGGCATGAATACGATGATCTTGCTTCTGTGAAGTATCACCTGATTCCGGATGCAATGGGATGCCAGGGTTGGGTTACGGGGCGAGTGACAACGGTTGCAGAATTAGATGATGCAATGAGGCGCATTGAACAATCCGATGCACCAGCTTACATCGAAGTCATGATTCCAGCAGAAGAAAGTCAGCCTATTTCAGGTGATAAAAAAGATCAACTCTATAAGCTGAAAACGCCTAAGGAGGTTAGAAAAAATAACCTATTCTTTTATGACTGGATATTCTGTGGCTTTATGACGTAATTCCATTCACCATGAAAGGTATTTTTCTCAATATTGATTGCTGAAAAATCTTCATCT
>Ga0100378_1000232_pt1 | contig 62097 bp, 58 predicted proteins | sample CryGeymeta201502_FD_81535 | JGI IMG/M metagenome (GOLD analysis project Ga0100378, IMG submission 81535) | Groundwater microbial communities from Crystal Geyser aquifers in Utah, USA - Crystal Geyser metaG 2015-02 | ecosystem: Environmental > Aquatic > Deep subsurface > Groundwater | place: USA... | reverse complement strand
CAGCCACATCCATACGCATACGAAAACAAAGAGGACAACGCTTTCCTGACTCTGGTTCATTTTCTAATCCTTTGGTAATATCAAACCAACGCTCTGCATCATAATCAGCATCGACCATCGTGATATTCCACTCAGTACAAACTTTTATGACTTGTTCTTTGCGTTTCAAATATTCTGCTTGTGGATGAATATTTGGATTATAAAAAAAGACCGTCACATCAAACTGCGATTTCAATTCTTCAATAACAGCGATGCTACATGGAGCACAGCAAGTGTGGAGTAAAAACCTTTTCATAACACTGATTACATTCCTGCCTACCGGCAGGCAAGGATTTAAAAAATATTACACAGAAATAAAGCTTAAAATTTTTATAAATTTAACACAAAACGCAAATCTTGACAACTAAGTGTTAAATATGATAATTTGCGTAAACAATGGAGTGCCATGGAGGCCAACTCGTGAAAAAAAAGAAGAAACAGACGAAGACAAAGAAAAGACCGGTAAGAACGGCTTTTCTTTACCTTCTTTCGAACATTTATATTTGTCACTCGTGTGGAAGACTCTTTGGTGGTTGTGGAGGTTCACTCATCTCGGTTACTTCGGAAGAAGGACGGGGAGAGCTCGAATACCGCAAGCCAAAGGGCATCCTCACCAGAATGGTTCGGTGGGCAACTGCTTACGAAAAGAAGAAGTAACTAACTTCTTAGTCTGTTCAACCCAAGGAGATCCCCTGATGACATCGTCAGGGGCAACAAAAAACAACTTAATAAATAGGTTGTTTTTTATTTCTTAAAATAATCTCTACCCTTAAGTTTATCCGGCAAATAGTCCTGCTTCACTTCTCCTTCAAAATCAGGATTTCCTGCCCGCAATGCTGAGCCTAGCGATGCAGGCGGGTATTTATAATCTTTACCATAACCAATATTCTTCATAAATTTTGTTGGTGCATTTCGTAAATGAATCGGCACTCCCAAATGTGAAGTTTCTCGAGCATCTTTGGCCGCTTTACCATAAGCAGTGTAGAGCAAATTGGATTTTTTGGATTTCGCACAATATACCACAGCTTGAGCCAAGTGTACAGCACACTCCGGCATACCAAGCTTGTGACAAGCGTCATAAGCCGTGTTGGCTTGAATCATCGCTTCACTATTCCCCATACCAATATCTTCACTGGCAAAACGCAAAACTCGACGTGCGACATAAAGTGGATCCACACCACCTTCAAGCATCCGAGCCATCCAGTACAAAGCAGCATTGGCGTCACTACCACGCATAGATTTGTGCAAAGCGGAAATAATATTATAAAATTCTTCACCATTTTTGTCGAACACCAAATGTGTTCTTTGTAGTGCTTCTTTAACTTCTGTTTTCTTTATTTTTATTTTCATTCCTCTTTCCACATTCCTCGTTCCTCTTACAGCCAGTTCAAGAGCATTCAAAGCTGACCTCGCATCACCCTGACACAAATCAGCCAGCAGATCCAAAGTCTCTTCTTCAATCTCAATTTGAAAATTTCCCAATCCCCTGTCTTTGTCAGACAAAGCATGCTTCAGCAATTTCTTCACATCTTCATTTTCCAACTTTTTTAAAATAAAAACACGTGAACGTGAAAGTAAAGGTCCAATAATCTCAAAACTAGGATTCTCTGTTGTCGCACCTATCATTACAATACTCCCTTTTTCTACATAAGGAAGTAATGTATCTTGTTGGGCCTTACTCCAACGATGAATCTCATCTACAAACAAAACAGTTTTTTTGTTTTCAGCCAATAACCTTTTTTCAGCTTCTTTGAATTCTCTCATCAAATCTTTTTTTCCACTTTCAACAGCTGACAAGGCTACAAAATGAGAATTGGTAGATTCTGCTATGATATGCGCCAAACTAGTCTTACCAACACCCGGAGGACCCCAAAAGACAAGCGAAGACAGCTGATCTATTTCAATCAACTTACGAAGTAGCTTACCTTCTCCCACGATTTCTTCTTGTCCGAAGAATTCATCGAAGTTGGCAGGTCGCATTTTGTCAGCGAGGGGTCTGGTTTCCATATAGTTATTACAATATCCTGAGCCGGCGAAGCACGGCGTGAGGATCCCTGCCTGTCGGCAGACAGGTTTCTTTAAGAGTAACATTTTGAAAGGTAATTTTCAAGTCTTAAAAAGTTTGCTTTTTATTGTATTTTTGGTATTATTCAAGTAACAAAGTTTATATAAAAATAATTTTAAAAAATGAACCAAATACCTTGCTTAGGACTTAATTTTTTAGCTAAATGTTCAGAGTCACATATTACAGAACATTTTTTATTTAACCTAGAAACAGCCATATCTGGTTTAGCAGTTTTTATAGCTATCTACGCTCTTGTTTTAGAAAAACGCTTTCAAGTAAGGATTGCTCTTAAAAAACATACACAAAAAAAAATTATTGGAATGATAATAGTAATTTTTATATTAACCTTCATAGGTGCAATCCTGCCATTTATACCTGGATATGCACCACCCCTTCTTGGTTACCCAATTTTTTGGGAAATGTTGGCTAGTTTTTTATTATTTTTCGGAATTTATTTTTCATTTAGGTTATTCAAACCTATATATAAACTCACAAAAAAAGAAGCAAAAAATCTAAATATATATGCCCCACACACCACTTCAAAATACCAAGATTCTTTGAACTTGATTTTAAAAGAATCAGAATATTTTTGGAACGACTTTCTCAAAAAAACAATTAATGATGAAGAACTTAGAGAAACATTTATAATTTACTATTCACAATTAGATTTTTTAAAAATGGCAACAAAATCACATAAGATTTTAATAGGCACTATTAATTTTGTAAGCAAAAATAGGGTAAAAAATATCACCCACATTGAAGATTTTCTCAGAAAGTTAATTCTGTCAAGCTTAGATCAGAGTGAATCCATCTTAAGCGATGATTTAATTTCAAGCTATAAACCAATAACGCAATATATATTAAGAGAATGTAAATTAGACTTAATCATTTTTGGAGATACAAGAGAATTGTTTTTTCTAAAAACAAACTCTAAAAATCTAAATCAACTTTGTGAATATCTCATAGAAATATTTCATATGTATTTGGGTAGAAAATATCATTATCAAGATGACGAAATTAATTATACAGATTTAATTAATATAAAAATATTAGAAAATATGCTAGATTTTTTCAAAGATAGCATAAATTTAGTAGAGGATGAAAAAAGAAGAAAATTACTAAATAAATTATCACACCATTATACAAATTTACAAAAATTAGATGAAGAAAAAAGTACAGTATTGGCAAACGGTATTTATGACTTATTAGAAAATTATGCATCAGAAAAAGATTGGTCAAAAAAGCCAGAAATAGAGAGGCTTTCATTAATTGATCTACACAGAAATTATATAGAATGTAATGAATTTACAAAAAAAATTTTTAAAGAAAGATTACTAAAAAAGATAGTTGGTTCCACAGACACTGAAGAAAAAGAAAAATATTTTTATAATTTAATTGGTTATTATCCCATGATGGTTCCTATATATTTTTATATATATGGTAATGAGCTTTTTTCAGAAAAAACTAGACAAGATAATTTGATTTTTCATCTAACAATTTTAAAAACAATGCAAGAAAATTTACCAAAATTAGCAGTTGGAAAAATACAAGAATATTTTGATGAAATCAATTTACCACAAAATGAAGATGATATTAAAATCGTAAAAAATAGAGCACAAAAAATCATGTCAGATATTTTTCCTCTGTCAGTTTTTTATGATAAAGATAAAAATTCAATAACATATTTTTATTCTGGTAAAGAGAATCATGATACAATATTACTAAATGAAACAAAAGAGCAAAATAAAATTGTTTTCGAAAAAAAATAAATACCTAAACAAAAAAAACAGTCACTCCCCGTGACTGTTTTTATTTACTCTATGAACTAAGAACTAAGAACTCCGAACTATTACTTAATCGCCGCCTTCACAAACTCTCTAAACAAAGGATGTGGTTTCATCGGACGACTTTTGAACTCTGGATGAAATTGAGTACCCACGAAAAATGGATGATCTTTGAGTTCTACTATCTCAACAAGACAAGATTCTGGATTGACCCCGACTACTTGCAAACCAGCCTTGTCCATCTCATCTCTATAATCATTGTTGAACTCATAACGGTGTCTGTGACGCTCGCTGATAACATCTTGCTTGTAAGCCTCATAAGTCTTGGTATCGTAGCGTAGAGCGCAATCATAGGCCCCTAGACGCATGGTACCACCGTACCTGTGATTCTTGACGTTACTTTCTTGATTTGGGTTGATATGGATGACTGGTTCAGTAGTTTTTGGATCCATTTCTACAGTATTGGCTTTTGTCTTACCGAGGACATGACGAACAAATTCAATACTTGCAAGTTGCATACCATAGCATAGTCCCAAATATGGAATCTTGTTTTCACGCACAAACTGAATGGCATTGATAATACCTTCTACTCCCCTAGTTCCAAAACCACCCGGCACAATCACACCATCAAAATTTTTCAAATCTTTTACTTTGTTTTTGTCTTTTTCGTATTCTTCTGAATCTACCCAAGTCAAAACTGGTTTGACATTACTAAACCAACTAGCGTGTTTGATAGCTTCAATAACAGAAATATAAGAATCTGACAAAGTAAATTTGCCAGTACCAAAATATTTGCCAATTACCGCAATTTTGACTTCTTTTTTAGAGTTTTCAATTTTATTAACAAAAGCTTTCCACTTAGTCAAATCTGTTTTGACACTTTTCATTTTTAACGCTTTGAGTAATTTGTTGCCAATATCTTGAGCTTCCATTTTAAGAGGTAATTCATAAATTGATGCTACATCAGGTGCGGAAATACAATTTTCTCTATGCACTCCACAAAATACAGCCAGCTTTTCGCTACGAGGCTTGTCTAGTTCCATCGAACCACGGGCTACAATGATATCCGCTTGAAGTCCTGCAGTATTCAAAGTTCTCGAAGCATATTGTGTTGGCTTAGTCTTCATCTCACCCAAATGTGAAGGAACTGGTAAATAACTAACCATAACAACAGCAATACTCTCTGGATTTTTCATTTTCATCATACGAGCCGCTTCAAGGAAAATAAGATTTTGATATTCTCCCAAAGTTCCACCAACTTCGATTAAAGTAATGTCGGCATCTTTTTCTTTGGCAGCCGCTTCAATTCTTCTAATCACTTCTTCCGGCACATGAGGCACGACTTCCACACATTTGCCTTTGTACTTCATGGCACGTTCATTTTCAATTACTGACAGGTAAATACGACCAGTAGTCATATAATTGTTGGAATAAAGATCGGTATCCAAAAAACGTTCATAGTTACCCATGTCTTGATCTGTCTCATCGCCATCATCAGTCACAAAGACTTCGCCATGTTCAATCGGATTCATCGTACCAGCGTCAACATTGACATAAGGATCAATCTTGAGAGCTGTAACCGAAAATCCCTTAGCTTTGAAAATCGCACCAAGAGAAGCTGTCGTCACACCTTTACCAACTCCACTAAGTACCCCACCAACCACAAAGATAAATTTACGTTTTTTGAGTTTTGACATATTTTTTTAATTATTTAATATATTTTTTATGTTATTCCTTATTTTTAAACAAATTCAAATAAGCTATAGCCTTTTCTTCCAAAGCTTTAAAACCTCCATTATATTTTCTTTGAGCCCACAAGTATAATCCTCTATAACCATTTTCTCTTAACCATGTAGAACCAAAATCAGAACGACTACTTTCATCTAATTGTGACCATTCCCCATAAGCCCCTAATAACTCATTTACAGCTGACATTTCAGTTCTTTGATCTGTACGTTTTGTTCTTTCTTCTACATTAAAATCATTTTTAAAATTTCCTAAATCCAATTCTTCATGTCTATCTATATAATCTAATGTTATATCAAAAAGATGTCTTATTCCACCTTTGTCAGTAAATTCTTCACTTGCCCATCTATACAACTCTCTAAAACCATTAGCTATCAACCAACTAGGATTAAAATTTTCTCTAGTATTTTCATCTTGACCTAGCCATTTTTTATATGCTTCAAAAAATAATTTTATTTTTCTAATATTATTATCAAAAAGAATATCTTGACCAAGCTCTATTTCACGTCTGAGAGATTGTGTATATTTTTTTTTACGATTATCAACATTCGTATCACTAACAAAACCAATACCTTTCAAAACTAAGCCAACACAATTCTTTAATTCTTCTTTGTTCAAATTTGCCAAAACTTCTACTTCTTCTTTTTTTGTTATATCTAAAACATGACCGTGTTCTTCTTCAAAACCGTGAATTACAAATGTTGCGTTATCAGGACTATCAGTTACAAAAATTAATTTTTTTTCTCCTTCTAAGACAAATACAATGTAAGACTTTTTTCCAACATTTTCTTTTTTCTCGCTATCTTTTCCAATAGCCAACTTAAATTTTATTCCCAAATCAGACAAAACCTGTCTAACTAAAGCAACTTTTGAGATATCTTCTACCACAGATTCACTTTCTTCGGTAGTCTCATTAATATTTTGATTTTCAGAAGATATATCACCCAAATCCAACTTACCTGAAGACTCACATATTTCAAAATCAAAATCCCAAATTTCAGTAGGTAAAATAGATTCTCTAGACAATAAGTCATCCAACAATTTAGAAAAATTCAACTGTATAACATCTTTTTTTTTGCCTCCAAACTTAAGAATATCAATATAATCATTCCAACCCAAAGCTTGAGCAATCTTCAATAATTTGTCTCCCTTATTATCTACAGATACTAATTTTTTTAATTGTTCAGACAAAATTGCTCTCCTTGATCCCTCAGAGTCTATATTAGTCATAAAAAATTAAATAATAAAACAATTTTATTAATACGTTAACATGCCGAATATTATACCAAATAATTTTGATTTAAACCACTATGATAATCACTTCGACAGCAAAAATTTTTTAATTAAAATTCACAGAGTCTACAGATCCCTTTTCCTCGTTCCTCGGAAATGGGAGATACTACAATTAAAAAACCACCGGCAGTCGGTGGTACTCTATTATTATTCTTCGCAGATGTTGACTCTAATGTCTGCTTCTAGACCATGATTAAACGCAATATGTACATCATGTTCACCAATATCTTTTATAGGTTCTTTCAATTTGATCTGTTCTGGTTTGACAGTCACACCTATTTGTTTCTTGATAGCTTGTGCTAATTTGGCAGAGTTGATAGCTGCATACAATGTACCAGAATTACTCACCTTGGCTAGTATCTCTATTTCTCCACCATCTAATCTACCAGCGACTTTTTGTTGAGATTCCAACTCAGATTCCATTTGTTTGGTTTTTTTCTTAGCTTGAGATGCAAGTTTTTTCAATTCACCATCGGTCGCCATCGTAGCTAGACCTTGTTTCATCAAAAAATTACGAGCATAGCCGTCAGACACCTCTTTTATTTCCCCCTTTTTAGCTGTGCCTTTGACATCTTTTAGAAATATGACTTTCATAAGCAAAAACAGATAAAAATGAAATACTATCTATAGTATAGGACAATCTTGATTTTTATGCAAGAATATGGTAGCATTGAAGTGTTGGTTTCAAAAGTTAAAGAAAATTCTCAATAAAAACCAAACTTAAACTTTCAAAAAAGAGCTTACGAAGCTTACAAGGCTTACGAGGCTCACACAATCTCATTAAAAATGTTCATCTAAGAATAACAGGCCTTGTAAGCCCTGTAAGCCTTGTGAGCATTGTAAGCCTCGTTTATGAAATCAGGATTCGCTGTCCTCATCGGACGCTCAAACGTTGGGAAATCTACACTTATGAATACTATGGTCGGCACCAAGATTGCGGCTACTTCTTTTCGTGCCCAAATGACCAGACAAGTCATCCACGGAGCTGTAAATACCGAAGAAGGCCAAATCGTTTTCTTGGACACTCCAGGTATCTTCAAAGATAAGAAAAACAGACTAACAGGCAAACTTATTGAAAAAGCCAAAGAAGCTCTCGATGGTGTGGATGTTATCCTCTATGTAGTCGATCCTAGCCGAGAAATTGGTGATGAAGAAAAATATACCTATGGGCTAATCCGCCATCTAGATATTCCAAAAATTTTGGTAATAAATAAGAGTGATCTACACAGAGAAGAAAAAAAATATTTACAAAGTTATCTAGAATGGGGTCAAGATTTTGAGGGAGTTTTCGAGCTTTCAGCTCTTCGTGCGAGTCACATCCAACCTCTTGTACAAAAAGTGATGGAAATTGTTCCTGAAGGTGAAGCTATGTACGACGATATGCAAATGACAAATATTAGTGACAAATTCTGGGTAGCAGAAATTATCCGTGAAAAAGTTTTTTCTGTGTTTGATAAAGAAGTTCCTTATTCTATCACTGTTGAAGTAGATGATATGGAAGATAAACCAGAAAAATTTGTGATAGCAGCCAGAATTCTCACAGATGCCGAAAGATACAAAAAAATGATTATTGGTAAAGGTGGCCTCAAAATAAAAGAAATAGGCAAAATGGCTCGTCGTGAACTAGAACAAGCTCTCAACAAAAAAATATTCCTTGATTTGGAAGTAGAAGTAGACAAACATTGGGTAGATCGTGTCTAACGACACATGTCAAAAGTCGAAAGTCTTTAAAGTCCATAAAGTCAAAAATAAAAAATCCGTGAATAAATCACGGATTTTTATTTTATTAAGAACTAAGAACTCTGAACAAAGAACTATTATTTTACATACCCATCAAACTCAATTTGAGAAATAGCTTGAGGTTTATAAGTAGCACCTTCAGCTACAAGCAAATCATTCAATACTTTCATATTTTTTGCAGAAGCTTCTCTAAGAGCTTCAAAAGTTGTCTTAGACAAACCATCAATTCCTCTTTCTAAATATGTATTTATATTTTTGATGATACTTTCTTCAAGAAGAAGACCTGATGTATAAGCTTTGACACGCATTTCATCTCCAATTGGTAGTAATTTGTCATGTAGAGCTTGTACTGTAGCATCCTTAAAATTTCCATCTTCCAAAGCTGCCACTGACAAATCAACTTGTAAACTTCCCATTACAGCGGCAAGATTTTCTCTTTGTGCAGCATGTGATTCTGATAAACTTGCGAAAACTGGCAAATCATAAGTTTCGTCCCAAGCAAAAAACAAATCTTCAGCCATTTTTTCTGATTCATACATATAAGGCAAAGACATTATATCACCTTGTGTTGCTTTGTCCCCTACATGCTTACCCATTTCTTTATAAAAAGGATCATTGTTCATAATAGCAACACCATCTTCTCCAACCAAAACCAAATTACTCGCTGACCCGACCATACTAGTACTAGTGTCAGATTTTATGTTATCTGAAGAATCAGAAGGTACGGTAGTATCATCAGATACATTACTACAACCTGCTCCTAATAGAAGAACTACTGAAAAAACAGATAAAGCCAAAATACTTTTTTTCATAGACTATTTTATTACGACAAATTAAATTTTGTCTTTTTGTTAAATAAAAATTATTTTCTAGAAGAAAAAACTTCTTTCACCATTTCAACATCATGTCTTATTTTTTCTAATAGTTCTTCTTCTGAATCATAACGTTCTATTTCACTCACTTTTTGTACCAAATCAACTTCCAAATACTTACCATATAGATCACCTACAAAATCTAAAAAATGAATTTCAAATTTGTATGAGTCACCTTTTGGTAGAATTATCAAAGTACTATTATATTTTTTCTTCTCAACAGTAGAAATAGCAGCAAAAACTCCTGTAGCCACTTTTGTACTTTTTTTTAATTGACAATCAATATTTGCTGTAGGGAAACCAAATTTTTTGGCAACACCTTCACCTTTTACAACAATTCCTGAATACATAATCTTTATTTTTGTTTTAAAATTTCTAAAGCTTTTTCCATGCCTTTGTCGTCATAATCTTCAACCTTTTCACCTTTGGTATCTTCTTTTTGAACAAACATATCAGTATCAATAGTTACATCTGGATCTAAACCTACTTTGTTTATTTGTCTCTGTTTTGGTGTATACCACTCAGCTACAGTAATCTTGAGAGCTGATCCATCTGGCAAAAGTTCAAATTCTTGAACAGAACCCTTACCATAAGTAGTTTTACCAACTACAGTCGCGACTTCATAATCTTGCAAAGCACCTGTCACAATCTCAGAACCAGAGGCAGTCCCTTCATCTACCAAAATAACAGTTTTTATACCAACAAATCTGTGTTTACCTTCTTTGGCTGTATACTCTTTGGTACTAGCATCTTTAAATTTTTCTGAAACGACAACACCTTCATTTTCTTTAAGCCATTCCGCTGCGACTTTTACAGATGTATCGAGATAACCACCTGGATTACCACGTAAATCAAGCACAATACTTTTTGGATTTTTAAGTAAAATATCTTTGACAGCTTTGTCAAACTCTGACCAAGTATTATCATTAAAAGAATTTATACGTAAATAAATCACACCATTACCCTTGTCTTCCCATTTTACAGAAGGCAAATCAATTTTCTCACGAGTAATTTTGATATCTTTTTTATCCAAATTTTCACCATGCAATACAGTCAAAGTAACAATACTACCTTTTGGTCCACGAATTTTGAGTACTACTTCATCTACAGACAAATTACTAATATCTTCTCCATCTACAGAGATAATAATATCTCCTGCTTTCAAACCAGCACTCTCAGCAGGTGATCCTTCCAAAGGAGCTACCACAATAATACGATTTTCTTTCATTCCAATTTGTGCTCCTATACCTTCAAAATTACCTGATAAATCTGTTACAAATTCTTTGGCTTTTACTGGTGGAAAATAAATAGAGTAAGGATCATCCAAACCTTTTACTAATCCTTCCAAAGAAGCATAAAACAAATCCACATCGCTGACAGGTTGTTTGACATAATTCTTTTTTATTTTGTCCCAAACCTCCCAATACTGATCAAAATTTACTTTATCAGAACGACTATTACTATATAGATTTACAACTTTAGTAATATCTACAGCACCATTGGAATTCACCAAATTATTACCAACATCTTTGCCAACTCCTACAACAACACCAAGAAAAAATATAGCTAGACTAAAAACTGTAAATAAGACAATGTTTAAAATTTTTCTTTTTGTCATAATTTATTCTTCGTAAGTTATATTAGCTCCCACCATAGAAAGACGCCCAGCCAAATCTTCATAACCACGCTCAATAGTATAAGAATTACGCATAACAGATTTGCCAGAAGCAGCAATCATAGCTACCAGCAAGGCTACAGCAGGTCTAATAGCAGGTGGACACATCAGTTCATTACCTTTCAACTTACTTGGACCTTCGACGAAAACACGATGAGGATCGAGTAAAGTGAGATTAGCTCCTAATTTTTGAAAATCAAGAAAATAAATTGCTCTGTTTTCATAGACCCAATCATGTACAAGAGTTCTACCCTTGGCTTGAGTCAAAATTGGTACAAACAAAGGTAAGTTATCAATATTGAGTCCAGGGAAAGGACGTCCATAAATTTTGTCAGGCAATGCTATCAACTCAGATGGACTAAATTTGATATCTACAATATCAAACTTTCCATTTTTTGACTTACGTTTATTTTTTATTTGCATTTTTTGTCCCATCACACGAAGTTTTTCCAATTCTAATTCAAGAAAATCTAGAGGACAATTTTTAATAGTCATTTCCGATTTGGTAGTAACAGCCAAAGAAATAAAAGTCATAGCTTCGATAGGATCTGGAATAATATGATATTTTCTAACTGAATTCAATTTTTTAACACCAGTAATCTTTAGAGTCGTACTGCCAATTCCTTCAATCTTAGCTCCAGCCTCTTGCAAAAAATAACACAAATCTTGCACCATATAGTTGGAAGAAGCAAACTTGATAGTAGTCACACCAGGAGCGAGTACTGCGGCCATTATAGCATTTTCAGTTGGAGTATCTCCTGATTCATACATCACGATATCCGCTGATTTCAATGGTTTGTTTCTGACATCATAATATTTATTTTTTGATTCTACACTCACACCAAATTGTTCCAAAGCAAATAAGTGTGGTTTGACAGTACGCTCACCTAGACGACAACCACCAGATTTATAAATTTTGAATTCTTTTTCACGAGCCGCTAGAGCACCTAGAAGCATCAGAGAAGATCTTGTAATCTCAGTAGCCTTTTTGTCCATATTTTCCATCTGTAACTTAGCAGAAGTGTCCAAAGACAATGTATGTTCATCAGTCCATTCTACTTTGACATCAATACTACTCAGAATTTCCAAAATACGATATACTTCTTCTATACGAGGAACATCATACAAGATAGTCTTACCTTTTATCATCAAACTAGCACAAAGTATAGCTACCGTAGAATTTTTAGCTGTATTGACATTCAAAGAACCTGCCAACTTATTACCTCCTTCAATGATAAATTTAGCCATATAAAAAATTTGATAAATTTATAAAAATACGCTATGATTATACCGTAAAATCATCTTAAAAGCAAACATGGATAAACCTCATCAAAAAATACTAAAAACTCATCTAACAAGACCTATACGATTAGTAATAATGTGTACATTAATTACTTCTTTTTTTGTTATATCTCCTTTACTCATTGCCTATGCTTCTGGTTATCGCTATAATTTTTCCAAACATAGAATTGTCCAAACAGGGGTACTAAATATAGATATAGAACCAAAAGATGCTAAAGTATTTTTAAACAATGAAAAAATTGAACATAGGATTCCTTTCAATATTTCGCTTTACCCAGATACTTATCTTCTAACTATAAAAAAAGATGGTTATAAAACTTGGGAAAAAAGTATTACCATCAATAGTAAACAAACTACTTATATAAATTATTTTAATCTTTTCAAAGATTCTTTACCAACTTTTACTAATATATCTGGAATAGATCAAATAATTGGAACTCCCAATGCTAATAATTTACTGCTACTTTCCGAAGCACCAAACAATAAAACCAAAATTAGTTCTTTATCTATCAAAGAAAATATACAAAACATTTTGCTAGACAATGTAAATATATTAGAATATTCTTTTTCTCCTTATTATGATTTTGTTTATTTTATAATATCCGAAAATAATGAAGAAAAATTACTATTGTATGATTTGAATAATTTAACAAGTGCTACCACACTAAATACAGGCATTAAAGATACTACAAAAATTCAATGGCACAAAAACAAATCTTTTCCTCTAATAATTGAAGAAAATGGAAATCTAGAAATGTTGTCTTTGACTGGTAACAAAAAAACTATTACAGAGATAAGTACAACTACTCTATGGTATGTCGACCAGAATGAAAAAGTATGGCAATACCAAAACAACATTTTAAATTCTAGTGATAAAGAATATAATTTGCAATATCAGCTTTCACAAATTATTGACATAAACAAAACAAGAATACTAGCCAAAACCAACAATGAATTTGTGGTCTACAATATTGATACCAAAAATTTAAATGTAATAAATGGTGATAACATCCTATTTAATAATTTCAACAACTCTTGGATAATCTTTTCCAAATCTGACATTACTGAAATTACCGAAAAAGGAACAATAAATTTACAATATCGTGGTGAAGAAAAAATAAAAAACCTTCAACTCATGGATGAAGGTAAAATGTATCTGATAGCTACTGATAATGAATTAAAAATTCTTGATGTCGATAAATATTTGCAATTCCCAGTATTATCCAAAACAGAAAATAATATTTACTTTAATCAAAAAAATCTACAACTATTTTATATAGACGAAGAAGAAAACAACAATCTATATAATTTAGAATTCTAAATTTCAACAATCGTTTTATCTCCTATTACCATATTCCCACCTTCATTGGTAGGTTTTTTTATAATCCTCACGTTTTTTCCAATCAAACTCTCACGAATATCTAAATCAACATCAATCAAAGTATTATCCAAAATAATAGAATCTTTTATTTTAGCTTGTTTTATTTCACAACCAGGACCAATAGTAGTATTAGGACCTATTTCACAATTTTCAAGTAAACAATTTTCTCCAATTATCACAGGACCTTTTAGAACAACACCTTTAGCTATTCTTGATCCAATACCCACATGCACCTTGCCCATAATTTCAATATCGACATCCGCAGTACCATAATTTATAAATTCTTCTTCTGGCATTTCTTCCAACAATAATCTATTTGCGATAAGCATATCATTTATTTTACCAGTATCTTTCCACCAACCTGTAATTTCTTTATAACCAACATTTTTATTATTTTTGAGAAAATGTGAATGAATACTAGATATTTCATATTCTCCCCTATTACTCTTTTCAATTTTTTCAAAAGTTTCAAAAAATAATTTTGGACCATAAAGATAAATACCTGTAACGGCAAAATTATTCTGTGGATTAGCTGGTTTTTCCAAAACATCTATAAGCTTATTATTTTCATCAAAGATAGGCACTCCAAAACGTTGCGGATCTGGGACTTCTGACAAAGCTAGCATACAGTCATAATTACCACTTTCAAATTCTTCAAACATAGGTTTGATACTACCCAAAATAATATTATCAGACAAATAAAACATAAAAGGTTCATCTCCAATAAATTCTTTGGCTTCATTTACCACATGAGCGATACCTTGAGGTCCACCAGTTTGTTCAAAAAATTTAATCTTGATTCCCCAATGACCTCCATCTCCAATATAATTTTCCAAATCTGTTTCCCCAGGATTAGTATTTATAAAAATTTCTTCTACACCTGCTTCAACAGCTTTTTCAATAGCATGAAAAATCATTGGTTTGTTGGCCAAAGGTAAAAGATGTTTGTTGATTGTAGTAGTGATAGGATGCAAACGAGTTGCTCTTCCCCCACCAGTCAAAATTGCTTTTTTTATTTTCATATAACATTGATTACACTGATTTTAAAAGATTCCACTGAAATTAATTATACTGTTTAAAATTTTTATAATTTGCGAAACGTTTTATATCAAGACTATCATTACAAAAATTAATTAACAAACCTATTTCTAAACCACTTGCTTTTAGGTAAGAAATTATTTGTGAATAAAATAATTTTGGAATTTCTCCTGAAATAGCTTTTAATTCAACGACAATCTTTCCCTCAACCACCAAATCCAATATAAAAGTACCAACATGTTTATTCTGATACAGAATATCGAATTTCTTTTCACTATCAGCCGTTAGGTTTTCTTTCTCTAAATCTAAAATCATAGCTTTATGATACACCCTTTCTTGGAAACCTGGTCCAATTTCACGATGTATTTTCATAGCTATACCAATTATTTTTCTTGTTAAATCACTCTCTTTATACATAATCAGTAAAATCATTAAAAATCAGTGTAATCAATGTTTACCACCAAATCAGCCCTTTGACAACTACATAATAATATAATTTCATAACAGGATTAGCAACATATTTTACTAAAAAATTATCAACCGAAGCATCTTGAAACAAAATTTCAGAAGCACTATGTGCCAACATTTTTCTATCACTCACTACTCTACTCTTTTGAATTTGTTTTCTTTTCTTTAGCCAGATAGACCAATTTTTCAAATTCAACCAATATTTATAAACGTCCCAACGTTTACTAGCATAACCATTTTTAATACTAAAAAACCAAAGACCAAATTCAAGACCAATCGCAATTGGAGCTAACAAAATTAAAGTTGGTAATCTAAAATACATAAGCATTACAGCATGACGATTACGTTCCATATAATAAAACTTGGTAATACTCCTAGCAAATTGATATTGATGATAAAATACAGAATCTCGAACCATTACACTCTTGTAACCCAAACTACGCATACGAAGTCCCCAATCCAAATCTTCATGATAAATATAAAAGTCTGCATCCCAAGCGCCATGCTTTTTGATCAAATTAGTACTTATCATAAAAGCAGCTCCACTCGCATAATCCACTTCTTGCACTTTTGACAAATTCACATCTTTTATATTTTTTCGATAATCATTACAAAAACCAAAACCAAGATAATGAAAAGAATTACCTGTACTATTTATAAGTTCAGTTTCAGGATGAAGTAAAACCAAAGATTGAGCTATAGCAATAGTTTTGTCACTTTCCAAAGTTTCTACCAAAGGTTCAAGTGCGTTGGTAGCAAAAAAACCATCATTATTGTGGAAAAAAACATAATCAAAATTATTTGCCACTGCCCAATCAGCACCTTGATTGTTTCCTACAGCAAAACCAAGATTTTCTTTGTTAACGATAAGTGTTGTGTGAGGAATTTCTGTCCCAGACAAAGGCATGACAACATCATTTATATAATGTACAAAGCTACCATCTTTTTCATGATTGTTGGCTACAATAACTAACTCTAATTTATCTTTTGGATAAGTTATTTTTTTGAGAGATGAAACGAGATTATCTATATAAGACTCATTATGATAATAGAGTAAATAGACTATCGCAATTTTTGGATAATTTTGCATATTGATTATTTATATTTTATAGCATAATATTTTTGTTTTCCACGCCACTTCCACAAAAATTTTAACCAACTTTGTACATGAATACGAGCTAATTTATTTTTAAATAAAGCTTTGAAAACTCCAGGGACTTCCGCAGACCCTCTACCATGAATATGTGTCAAAACAATATCATGAACATAATATACAGGCCATCCTTTTTCCCACATAGACATTGACCAATCAATATCTTCATAATACATGAAATATCTTTCATCAAACATACCTGCATCATCAACAGCTTCTTTTCTCACAAACATAGATGAACCCATAATAGCATCTACAGGAATAGTATTGTTATGATCAAAATCTTTCATGTGATGGTGGTCTATCTTTTTCTTACCCCACTTAGTTTTTCCTAGTTTAGTACGTTGAAAAAATGGTTGAAAAAAAGATGGATATCTCCAACAAGAATATTGAAGGGAACCATCAGGATATACTAACTTTGTACCAATCATTCCAATTTTGGGATTATTTTCCATAAAATCAAACAGTTTCTGAATAGTATTTTTTTCTTTATGAAATATGGTATCTGGATTCAAAATAAAATAATATTTGGCTTCACAATGTTTTATCCCTTTGTTTTGAGATTTACCAAAACCAAAATTTTTTTCTTGTTCGATATAATTTACTTGAGGAAACTTTTCTTTCAAAAACTGAATACTCCCATCTTCAGAATGATTGTCTACGACAGTAACACATACATCTAGATTATTTTTTTGTAAATCAAAAAAGAGTGTCTCCAAACAGACAGCTATTTTGTCTTTCATGTTATAATTTACAATAACAATGTTTATATCTTTCATAAATTTATATTAATTCACCTGCGATATTATTAGACATAATAATGTCTATTTCTTCTATAGTACTAGCTTGTGGCAAAGCCCACATAAGCTTGGTAACAGCCGCTTCTGTCGTCATATCATGAGCTGAGATTGCACCAGCTTCTTTTGCTTTTAGTCCAGCTTCATAAGCTTCTAGATGTGTTTTTCCTCTTTCCATCTGATTGGCTATGAGTACTACAATATTTTTTTCACGTGCTTTGATAATTCCAGGGATAATTGACGTCTCCAAAAAAGGTACATTACCAGGACCAAAACCTTCAATAACAATAGCGCGAATATCTAGAGAAAGCAAATTTTCCAAAATATCAGGATTAAAACCAGGAAACAATTTTATCACTACAATACGTTTGTCAAAATCTACTTTAGCATCCAATTCACCATCATGTCTCTTACGACACCAATCATTGAGAACGATTGGCCTACCAAGTTCTCCTAGTTCAGGAAAATTTGGTGAGTGAAAGGCAGCGACAAAAGATTCATGATGTTTTTTGGCTCTATTACCTCTTAGTATCTGATTTGACAATACTATACAAACCTCAGCGATATTTAGACCTGCTGTCATACAAGCATATACTAGATTGTTACGTGCATCAGATCCAATTTCTAACAATGGAATAAGTGAACCAGTAAAAACAACAGGCTTACCCAAATTCCCCAAAGCATAGGACAAAGCACTGGCAGAATAAGCCATAGTATCAGTCCCTTGAGCTACCACAAAACCATCATAATCCTTATATTTTTTTGCTATAAGATGAGCAAGTTTGATCCAATGATCAGGCACCATATTGGAGCTATCTACATTTACGACCAATTCAAAATCAATATCAACAATTTCACTCAGCTCTGGTATATTATTCAACACTTCAAGTGCTGACTGAGCTGGTTGCAAAGCACCAGTTTCTGGATTTGGAACCATACCAATAGTACCACCAGCAAATAATAATAAAATCTTTGGTTTCATATTAGTTCCACCATTTTCTTAATTCTTTATAATCTACTTTTCTCATTTGAATTACTTCATTTCTACGTTGTTTCAATAATTTTCTATTTTCCCAGAGCACAGAAAGACCTTTCAAAACTTTTCTGTCAAACAACAAAAAGTAAACAAACTTCTTTAATTCATACCACATTATAGCAAAAAAATCAATGGTAAAGTTCTTGCCGTATTCATTTTTATAAAGTGTCATAAGATGATTTTTGTAGCTATTATACTTTACCCATTCTGATTGTTTTTTCTTATTTTCCATGGCAGTTTTGTCCCCTAGTTTTTCTTGACCAGCAGCTGATCTATCATGATAAGTCACAGTATCTAACAAAACAAAAGATTGAAATCCAGCCAAACGCAAACGCCAAGACAAATCAACATCTTCTTTATATGATTCATAAAGATTGTCAAAAAAATTTTCATCAGAAAATTTCACAATATCAATCGCACTTTTTCTATACATTGGCAAAGCTCCAGAAACACCGAAAACTTCTAGTGCTTGCGTCTGAGTACGAAAAGACAATTCCATTTTAGCTTTCTTTTCATCCCAATCTTTACCTACATACTTTTCTACTACTCTTCTACTACGCATGACTTTTAATCCAAGTGTATCTACATAATTTGTCATGCTTTCTACAAAATCTTGTTCCATTACATTGAAATTCCATTTCATTAGCCTTGGTGAAACCGCTGCAGCAGTTTCATTTTCATCAAGAAATTTTACAAGTTTTTCAAAAACGTCCGGCATCAAATACATGTCTTGATTAAGCAAGAGAAAATATTCACTATCTGTTTTTTTGGAAAGTTCATTATGTCCACCAGCAAAACCAAGATTTTTTTCACTTGAAAAATATTCATATTCTAATTGAAAATCTTCCAATTCTTTTTTGATAAGCTCAGCAGTATTATCACTTGAAGCATTTTCCCAAACAAAAAGTTTCCAATCTTTGTAAGTTTGTTTTTTTAGAGAATCGAAAAGATAAGGTATGTATTTCGCACCATTCCAACTGACTAAATGTACTGATAACTTTACCGACATAATTTTTTATATACTATTTATATAATGACAAATTTCAAAGCTCAAATATCAAATCAAATTCAAATGACTAAACTTTTTAATATTATTATTTTGTCATTTGTTTGAAATTTGGATTTTTTAATTTGAAATTATTTACTATTTAGTTTATTCATAACATACACTAACGATATCCCTACTGGTCTAAATAACCAAATCCAAAACCATTTATAAAACGGTTCCCATTTCTGAAAATAGGTCAGCATACTTCTGGTAAAATTCTTTTGTTTCCACAGACTTTCTTGCACCTTGAAACTTTGTCCGACATAGTCAGTGGCTGTAATCACAGGACTATACATTACTTTTAGGCCCATCTTTTTTATCTCACGACAAATATCTACATCCTCATACCAAATATAATATCTAGGGTCAAAAGCAAAACCTAGTTTTTCTACCACTTCCCGACGCATGAGCATAAATGAACCACGAACAGAATCAACCTCTTGTTCTTTTTCACCATCGAAATCTTTCATCAGATATTTGTCCAACATTTTTGGGAAGATGTGTGGCAGTTTCAAAATAAGCGCAACCTGTTCCCATACTCTTGGCAATCTACGAGGCTTGGCCTCTTCATTTAATTTGCCATTTTCATCCACCAATCTTGGACTGACAATTCCCACATCTTTTCTTTTTTCCAGCCAATCAACAAATATATCCAGACTTCCCTCTGCTACTTTCATATCAGGATTGAGAAAAAGCAAATATTCTCCAGTACTAATTTCAACTCCTTGATTGTTGGCATGAGAAAATCCTTTGTTTTCTGTATTAGCAATTACTTTGACATTTGGCATTACACTGGCAATTTCTACGGTCTTATCAATAGAAGCATTGTCCACCACGATTTGCTCGAATTCAAGATTTTTGCAACCTAAAACTACTGACTTTAGCTGTCTCTCAATTTGTTTCTCATTGTTCCAGGTGACGGTGATAATAGATAACTTCATATAGTCCTATTCTAGCTTATTTTGAGGTAAAAATCAAGGATAAAAAATGACCCTTTTTAAGGGGCATTTTATTTATAAAATATTTTTATTCCAATGATTTCAAAAGTTCTATTGCTCCCTCTAACTTTCCAATAGTTACATTTACACGCTCTTCATACCAAGCACGTAAATTTATATATTTAAATTTAATATCTTTATGCAATCTTTCCTGACGAAGAGAGTTTAATCTCTCTTCTAAAAAATTAATTTTGTCTTTAATGTCCAAAACAGTATAATTTTCTAATTCCAAAAACTTTTTCAAATCATACCTAGTTTCCAAATCCATTATATACTCGCGTATTTCTTTTTCTTTTATATCATAATCATGTCTTTCACGAGTATCCATTGTTGATCTTTGTATAACCAAATCATTTTGATTTAAAACTTTTGCCTCTGGAGCTGGTATGTGTGATAATTCTTTTGACATATATAAAAATAAATTAACAAGTAGGACCTACAGGATCACTCTTACCTTCTTTTTTTGCTTTGGCATATTTTTCCATAGTATCACGAATAGCAACGTGTACATCTCGCATATGAATACCGATTTTTTCAAGATTTTCTGAAGCAAGAAAATTGTTTGATCTTGTCTTTGTTGCTAGACCTTGTTTTACCAAATCATCATTACTAATCCACTCATTGGTATGGCTTGGATCTACAAGTTCTTCATAAAGTGCAATAGTTTCTCTGTGTTTCAAATTACCAGGATTGGTAACATGAAAAATTCCACTAACTTTTTTCTCCATCAATTGATGAAAGACATCTATCATATCATCCAAAATAGTTACACTATTTTCTACATCAATAACTTTTGGATAAGTTGTAATTTTATCTATAAGATTTCTTGGTGCAGGCATCCAGTCTATCGGCATACGAATTCTAGCGATACCTACATTTTCCAAAGTTGATAAGACCAAATCAGCTGCCCACTTAGTACGAGAGTAAGTAACTTCTGTTGGATTGCCCATATCATCTTCACGCCATTTTTTATCTTCGTGTGGTGAATCTCCATAAAAAATACAACCAGAACCCATATGAAGTAAATACACCCCCCTTTCCTGACAACCTTCAGCGATAGTAATTGGCAACTTAGTATTGCCCACGATTGTTTCCATCTGATGATCTTCACACCAATCTACATTTGGTTTGCCAGTGACACCTGCTGAATTCAAAACAGCATCAGGATTATGTTTGTCCAAAAGAGCTAACATGTCTTCTTTATTATTTACATGACATTCAGCAATGACAGCTTCATCACCCCAAGCATCTTTACAACGATTACCTACATAACCGTTACCAATTATTAGAATTTTCATAGTTTTATAAATTAACGAATAATATATTGTTTTTCATAATAATCTTTGTAAGAACCATCACGACAACGATTGACCCATTCTTGATTATCTTTGTACCAGTCTACCATATCTTTTAGACCATCTTCAAATTTTATTTGTGGCTCCCAACCTAATTCATTTTTAGCTTTGCTAAAGTCAACAGCATATCGTCTATCATGACCAGGTCTATCTTTGACATATTCAATATAACTTTCATCTTTGTCCATTACTTTTAACAAAGTTTTGGTAAGTTCCATATTGGTCAATTCATTATCTCCACCAAGACAATAAGTTTCTCCGATTTTTCCTTTTTGCAAAATCATATCTACACCACGAGCGTGATCAAGTGTGTGAATCCAATCACGTACTTGTAAACCATCACCATAGAGTGGCACTTTTTTGTCTTCCATCAGGTTGGCAATAAAAAGTGGTAAAACTTTTTCCGGGAACATATAGCGTCCATAATTGTTACTACAATTTGAAATTGTCATTTTTATTCCATAGGTATGAAAATATGCACGAACGAGATGGTCAGCAGCAGCTTTACTAGCACTATATGGACTTCTTGGATCATAAGGAGTCTTTTCATTGAAAGCAGGATCCTCAGGCCCAAGCGCACCAAACACTTCATCAGTCGATACATGATGAAAACGTTTCCCATATTCTTTTACAGCATCCAATAATACTTGAGTTCCAAGCACATTACTACGCACAAAAGCACTAGGATCCATAATAGATCTATCTACATGAGTTTCAGCCGCATAATGTACTACTACATCCACATCTTTTACAGCAGCAAAAACAGCATCTCTATCACAGACATCACCTTTGATAAATTTATATTTTGGATTATTTTCTATTGTTTTAAAATTTTCCAAATTACCAGCATAAGTCAAAACATCGAAATTAATAATTTCATCTTCTGGATGTTTTTCCAACCAATAATGTATGAAATTGGATCCTATGAATCCAGCTCCTCCAGTAACTAGTATTTTCATATATAAATTTTTATAATTAATTCAAAAATTGTCTATCTGGATGAGTAAAATAATCATCCAATATATTTTTGTGATGAAAACCGATGTTATTTGGTATTTCATTTTTGTTTAACCATTTCATATCAGAAGCATTTATTGTCTTTTGAGGTTTTCCCTCTACAATATGTGCGATATAAACAATATTAATCCGTGCACCTCGAGGATCTTTACCTAAACTAGTATATGCACCATACACCCTATCTAATTTTATTTTTACAACAATTTCCTCATAAATTTTCCTTATAGCTGCTTCTTGTGGACGTTCTTGTTTAATACGTCCACCAGGTAATATCCAATAATCTTTATAGGGTTCTACACCTCTTCTTATTAACAATATTTGACCATTTTCATTAGTAATAATTACATCTACCGTACAGGTCTGATATTTTTCTTCTAGGGTAAATGGTAGTTCCATATAATACTGTTATATTATTTGATAAAATGATTCCTTACCAAAGCCCAAGTTGCCATGGTAGGTCCATTCAAAATTTCATTATTCTTTATCATTTCCTCAATTTCATCTGGACGACGAAAAAGTACCTCTATGTCTTCTGAATCATCCAACATTTGACTACCTTGTGTTGATACCTGTGCAATATAGACATTACAATAATTTTTTACTTCAGCAGGGGCATAAGCAAATACTCCAACATTCACAATATCATCTGTACTAAATCCTGTTTCTTCTTGTAATTCAGATTTCGCTGCATCTAAATTGGTTTGTCCTTCTTTAGCTTTTCCTGCAGGAAATTCAATACTTTGTTTATCCAAAAGATAACGATGTTGTAAAACCAAAGCTATTCTACCATCAGATAAAACAGGCACAATCATCACAGAAGCTTGCGTTTCAAAATAAAAATAATCACCTTCCTCGCCATTTGGCTTAATATATTTATCATGTTTATAAGTAGTCCAAGGATTCTTATGTATTGTTTCTTCAGATATTTTTTCTAAACGTTTTGGCATAGACTAAAAAGCTTACGAGGCTCACAAGGCTCACGAGGCTTACAAGGCAAATTTATTGTAAGCCTTGTGAGCCTTGTAGGCAGTGTAAGCAAAAAGCAGAAATTAATTTTTGAATAATTTGAATATTTCTTCTACACTTTCACTACCAGGATTATTTACAATAGCATGCATATTACTGCCACCATCACCACTGAAGCGTGGCATAATGTGAATATGTAAGTGAGGAACGACTTGTCCTCCTGCTTCACCATGATTCCAACCTATATTATAACCATCTGGTTTCAATACGATGTCAATCTTTTCTTGGACTTTTTTGACAGCAGGTAATAATTTACTGACAGAATCTTCATCCAAGTCGAGCAAATTCAAAGCATGTCTTTTTGGAATAACTAAAGTATGGCCTTTGGCTCTAGGTGTAATGTCTAGGAAAGCCAAAGTATAGTCATCTTCATAGACAGTATAGTTTGGAATTTCTCCAGACACAATTTTGCAAAAAACACAATCAGACATATTTTTTATATTATTACTAAATAATAGGACATAATGACTTTTTTTTCAAGTTTTCTTATTTCAAAAAAATCTGCTGTAAACTGGAATCCTTTGTTTTAAATATGTCTTCAGAAATAGATATATCAGATAAATCTAATTGAAAAGACATATTTTCATAATACCTTTTATCTGCAAACAAATCAAAAACATATACTTTGTAACCTCTTAACAACAAATTTTTTATAGCTGGTACAAAATTTTTATCTTCTACACTAGTTATGACCCTTCTGTCTGGAAATATATATTTATCAGCATAACGAGTTACTATAATAGAGTTGTCTTCTGTATTTTGCACAATTTCTGTTTTGATATCGTTGTATTCAATCAAGACAGACTTGATATATGACAATCCTTCAAAATCATAAAAAACAGATTTTATAGAAAAAATCAACAAAAAAACAAAAAATATAAAAATAAAATATTTTAATTTTTTGAACAAAAATTCAAACAAAAGCGCAATAAAAACGGTACCAAACAAATATAATGGCATAAAATATCTCACTTGTGAACTACCTATCGAATATTGCCCACTCAAATTATCTACAAAAGAACTAGATCCATAATAAAAAATAAGACATATTGCTGTAAAAACAAAAGTAGAAACCAAAATTTTGTACTTCTTCTTATCCAAATTTTTCTTTAATAAAAGATAATTCAAATAAACAAAAGATAAAAAATAAAAAAACAACCAAACAGGAAATACTAAACCAGAATAAAATAAAACATTTTTCAATATAGCCTTGAAACTAAAACTAAATAAAAAGAAATTGCTAGAAATCTTATCCAAAATATTTCCAGCCATTCCATTTTCTTGTACAAAAGCATATCCTGTAGACCAGATGGAACCATAATAAATTATTTGTAAAAGAGCAAATATCAACATCGAAAGAAAAGCCCCTAACAAAAAAAATAGAAAACTATTCCTAGTAAGATTTTTCCGTAGATAAACAAGAAAAAACAAAAGCAAAGGACCAAGCCATAAAAACTCAATAGGTCTTATCAAAATAGCCACACCAAATAAAAATGCCCATAAAAAAGCGAACAAACTTTTTCTTTTGTCATGACAATAAACAAAACTAGCAGCAAAATATAAAGAACTCACTACAAAAAAAATAAATATAATAGTATGTTGTAATGACCTACTAGCATAGTACCACCAAGCAGGATTGATAAAAAGAAGTAAACTAGCAAAAAAAGCTACACGACGATTAAATATTTTTTTCAAAAAACCATAAAAAAATAAAGGTGTAATAGCTCCTAACAAAGGCACCAAAGATACTAAAGCTAGGTTGAAAAAACTACTACCAAAAATATAAACAAAAAAAGAAGCAAATAAAGAAAAAACAGCAATAACACCAGGGAAACCTATTGGTACCAAAGCCCCTTGTACTACTGTCATACTACGAGGATGCAACTGATTGAGTGTCAAAAATGATAAATTTTCTTCTACTCTAAATCCTTTGTCAAAAACCAACTTCCTAGTAAAAAAATAATTTGCAGATTCATCAGGTTGATTGAAAATCAAATAATCAGATTGATGAAAAAAATTTATCTTTGGGAAATTGTTGAAATCAGTACTAAGAAATAGATAAGTAACAAAAAAAATAATAGATAACCCTATCAAAAACAATTTGTATTTATCTTCAAAAAAATTCTTCATATCTTATATCCCATGTCTAAAAAGGCTAACCAAAGCAAAACCAACTGACAAACCCAAAATTACACTAGCAATATTTAGTAAAAATGGATTGTCGAAAACAAGAGCAATAAGTACAGTACAAATAGCTAAAACTTGTAAAAACATTTTTATTTTACCCCACAAATTGGCCATACGCACTGTCTTGAATTTTACACGAGCAATATAAGCAGTGCTAATAAAAATAATTTCCATACCGAGGACTGCAATACCAAGCCAAAAGTCTAAATATTTAAATACCAAAAGTAACACCATAGAACCAATAAGTAGCTTATCAGCCAAAGGATCTATTAGCATCCCAAATCTTGTTATTTTATTTTTAGTACGAGCAAGAGACCCATCCATAGCATCAGTAAAAGCCACCAAAGCAAAAGTAATCACCCCAATATTATAATGTCCAAACAAAATAAGCATAAACACAAAAGGTGTCGCAATGATTCTAAAAATACTAATTTTGTTTGGTGTAACTGATTTTGGCAAAAGACGCAAAACCGTATTTTCCAAAAAATGGTCATGAGGATGCACTTCCTGTGACTCTAGATATTCGAACAAATCTTTATTCTTTTCTTTAAAACGCTTGATTAACGACATAAATTTGGTATAATACTCAAAAATAAAGCTATGAAACCTATTCTAAAAAAGTATATCACGCTTCCCCTACTAATTACAATATTAGTCCTATTTTCTATTTGGTATAATAATAGCCCTATTTTTGGTGTATTTTCTTATACTCTTTATACTATTTTCTTTGGATACACCATAGGCAATTTCTTTCTAGACAAAGAAAACAAATTTTGGAAGACTTTTTTTGGTATAATTTCTCTTATTTCATTCCTTGTTATCTCTTTATCTATAGTCTACTGGTTTTCATCGATAAACAAACTAATAGTATCACTGGTCTTTTCTATCACAAGTATTATTATTTTTTACCTAACAAAAAATACCAAAAATCCTGAAATAAAAATATCCATACCAACTTTCAAAGAAATACTTAGCTACATTAACAAAAATAAATATGCAATACTTATATTTTTGTTACAATTGTTACTTTTTTATATATTTTTCAAACACCGCCAAGAAGAAAACATTATTTCACCATGGACCTCCTTTAGTTACAAGATGTTTAGTTTGTTCTTTTTGCTATCAGCTGTATTAATATACTTTTTACAAAAAAGCAAAAATAAAATAATAAACCTGATTTTGTTAGTTACTCACTTTGCAATTATATATAATATAATCCTTATAATTTTTAGCAATGGCTTTGGCTTTGATTCTCATATACACGAAGCTGCCGAAAAATGGATAAGTGAAAAAGGATCTATAACACCAAAGGAACCTTACTACATAGGACAATACGTTTGGGTTGTCGCCACCCACTTTATTAGTAAACTTCCTATCCAAATTTTAGACAGATCTCTTGTACCCTTACTCTCTTCTATACTTTTACCACTACTTTCTTTTTTTATACTAACTAAAAACAATTTAAAAAAGAAAATATATCCAGCCATACTTTTTTTACCACTTATTCCACTTTCTTTTTTTACTTTTAGCACCCCCACAAATCTTACCTTGATAATGTCATTTATCGTTGGATCATGGATTTGGTATGAAACCAATAATGGAACTATAAAAACAAATATATTAGGACTACTTATTAGTAGTAGTATCATTGTCACTCATCCTATCATAGGTCTTCCTATTTTTTTTATTTACCTTTCTTCTATACTTCTCAAAAAAATAACTACAAAATATAAAAAACTTTTTTATACACTTTATACTTTATTACTTTCAGCTATCGTACCATCTTCTCTTTATATCAATTCATTGTTACATAAAGATTCTTTAATATTAAGTCTATCGAAATCAAACCTAAAAAAATTCTTAAACATTTTTAAAAGACCAAACTATATACACCTAGAACGAGGTGATATGGCTTTACAAACACTATATCATTATCGAGACATACTCTTACCGATGATGCTCCTACTGTTAGTTTTTGGAATCTATCTAGCTATCCGTAAATATAAACAAAAAATTAGTTATTTTTTTATTGCAACATTTTGTGGTTTATTTTTGTCAGCCTTCTTTATAATTTCTTCTATAGAATTTAAAAATGTTATTTCCTATGACCAAAGTTCTTACGGAATGAGATTGTTGAATCTAAGTCTTGTTCTACTTCTTCCCTTTTTTATTATTAGCATTAGAGAAATATTTCTAAATATAAAAAATTATAAAATACAAATACTATCATCTTTTTTGTTTGCCTTTATTTTTCTCATTTCTTGGTACTTTACTTACCCAACATTCAACAAGGTTTCTATCTATACCGGACAAAATTTGAGAAAAGCAGACCTCATTGCCGCCAAATTTATCGACGAAAGAAATAACGGACAAAAAGATTATATTGTCATCACCAATCAAGCTGTGGCCACAGCAGCCTTACAATTGTACGGATTTGAAAATACTTATATTAGTACTTTTACAGGTCCAGAATATTTTTATTCTATCCCAACAGGGGGACCACTTTACCAATATTTTTTGCAAATGATTTATAGCGGAACAAAAAAAGAATACATGGAACAAGCCATGCTTTTTGCAGGAGTAAAAAAAGCGTACTTCATACATACCAACTACTGGAGCCCAGCCAAAAAAATAAATAATGCAGCAAGAGAAAGTGCTGACAATTGGTGGGGTTTGGACAACGAAAGAGTTTGGGTTTATGAATATCTACTAGAAGAAAACTAATTTTTATAAAAAGTTATAAGCTTTTGAAAATAATTATTATTATCTATAGAAGACAAATTTTGTGACATTTTTGCAGACATATTCGTTATGTCTGTTTTATTTTGAAGACACCAAACTATTTTATTTTTCAAATCTTCTGTATTCAACACATCAAAAAACCAACCATTCTCCCCTTCTTTGATAAATTCTGGCAAAGAAGAATGATTAACTGAGAGTACTGGTACTCCAAACTGAAAACTTTCAAAAATAACAGCTGGATAATTTTCATAACAAAGTGAAGAGAAAATTAATACATCTGTTGTGGCAAATATAGCAGGCAACTTTTCTCTACTCTTGCGTCCATAAAATTTTATATTTTCTAAATTAGCAAATTTATTTTTCAAATTTTCCAATTCTGAACCATCACCTACAACATGCAAATTAGCATTATCAATATTTTGAAAAGTTTGTAATAATTCGTAAACTCCTTTATGTTTTTCAATCTGTCCCAAATACAAAAAGTTGAAACCAGAGTGTTCTTGTTTTTGAAAACCATCTGGTACTTGCAAAGTCAAAGGATTGGCTAATACTTGTAATTTTGATTTCGGGAAGAAACCTTTTTGTTTATAAAAATTTAGTAAAAATTTCGATGGTGAAATAACAATATCTGGTGAACCAATAAGTTTTTTCATTATAAAAATATGCAACTGCATGAGTAGACATTTGTGACGCCAAGAATTTTCTTTTGTCTTGATGATAATTCCACTAGGCTCTACCAATTGTACATCATGGACAGTATGAATATTTTTTATTTTTAATTTTCTAATTTTTTTAGGTATAAGGAAACTCAAACCCATCAAATTGTGAGTATGCACAATATCTGGTTTTTCTTCTTGTAAAATTTCTGACACTCTCTTACTAACAGGAAGATTAAATATATTTATAAGATGCCAAACAAACTTAGACAAAAAATTATGTTTATCCAAATCAAAAAAACTAAAGATATTTTTTTGCTTCAAACGATAAATTTTTAATTTATCACTTTTTGAAAATTCCTCTTTTTCAGAAGCCAAAGTAATCAATATTACCTCATTGTTCTGAGACAACAAAAAATCAATAGTAGCCTTTACAACTTGCTCTGCCCCACCTCTAGCATAAGGTTCATATAAATTGTGTATAAGACAAATTTTCATAAAATGATAAAAAACTGAAAAGCTATATACAAAGTTAATATTATCACAACTCAGCAAAAAATCAATGCTTTGACTAATATTACAAAATCTTGTCAACATATTAAACACATTATAGTAACAAACTAGTAAAATTTTACCTTGAACTTCTCACCAATCTACGGTAATATACACAAGCCAACAAATTAATACATCAGTGTAAATCCGCGTTAATATCTGTAAAATCAGCGTTTTATGCCTGACATCACCCAAATAGAGAAAATACCACCACAAAATTTGGAAGCCGAAAAATCACTTTTGGGCTCTATTTTGATTGACAAAGATGCCATGCTAAAAGTCTCAGATATTATCAACGAATCAGATTTTTACAAACGTTCTCACACCTACATTTATGACATAATGGTAGAGCTTTACCAAAAAAATGAACCTATTGACGTCTTGACAGTGGCCAACAGACTAGAAGAAAAAAAACTTTTGGAAGGCTGTGGTGGTAAGAGTTATTTGATAGAATTGTCCAATTCTGTACCAACAGCATCTCACATCGCCCAATACGCTGAAATTATCAAGAAAAAATCTACTCTTAGACAACTTCTAAACTCTGCTCACGAAATTTCCAAACTCGGCTATCAAGAAGATTCTGATGACGTTGATAGTCTACTTGATCAAGCACAACAACATCTCTATGGCATTACTCAAAAACACATGAAACAGACTTTTGTCTCTATTCGTGGTGTTTTGAGTACAGCTTTTGAACGTATTGATGAATTGCACAAAGAAAAAGGAAAAATGCGTGGTATACCAAGTGGCATTACCAAACTAGATAGTATTCTCGCAGGTTTTCAAAAATCTGATTTGATTATTCTAGCCGCTCGTCCAGCTGTTGGTAAAACATCTTTTGCCCTAGATTTGGTAAGACATGCTGCCACTAGATACAAAGTCCCTGTTGGTTTCTTTTCACTCGAAATGAGTAAGGAACAGCTAGTAGACAGAATGCTTTGTGCTGAAGCTGGTATTGACCTATGGAAAATGAGAACTGGTAATCTATCCGACAAACCAGATAGTGATGACTTCCCTCGTATTGGTCACGCCATGGGAGTACTCTCCGACGCGCCAATTTATATTGATGACACTCCTGGTAACAATGTGATGCAAATCCGTACCAAAGCTAGACGTTTGCAAGCTGAACATGGTCTTGGCATGATTGTCATTGACTATATGCAACTTATGGAATCACACAATGATAAAAATGTAAGTAATCGTGTGCAAGAAGTTGCTGTCATTAGTAGAAACTTGAAAGGTATTGCCCGTGAACTAAATATTCCTGTGATTGCGTTGTCACAGCTATCTCGTGCTGTAGAACAAACCAAACCAGCTATCCCAAAGTTGTCACATTTGCGTGAATCTGGTAGTATTGAACAGGATGCTGACATCGTGATGTTCTTATATCGTAAAGCAGCTGATAGAAATTATCGTATGGAAGATATTCCACCAGATGAAAGAAATATTGCTGAAATTCATATCGCCAAACATAGAAATGGTCCAACAGGTGTTGTCCGTACTTTCTTTGATGAAGCTCGTACTTCTTTCAAAAATCTTGATACTGATACGACTTACGAAAGTCAGGAATAAAAGCTTACCAGGCTCACGAGGCTTACAAAGCCCACAAGGCTTTTTAAAAAATTGTAAGCCTCGCAAGCCTTGTAGGCCTTGTAAGCTAAAACATAAAATAATTTAGACGTTAGTAAAAAAATAAGTTATAATTAATAAGTAAATCATTAATATAAAAACGTATATGTTCAACAAACTAAAACAATTCAAAGATCTTCGTGATCAAGCCAAAGAAATGCAAAGTAAACTTTCAGAAGAAAGTATCACTGTAAAATCTGGTGGTGTTGAGTTGACTATGAATGGTAATTTGGAGCTTACCAATGTCAATGTAGATACTGATACTCTTGATCCAAACAAAAAATCAAAAATAGAAAAAGACTTCAAAGATGCTCACGCTGATGCTCTCAAAAAAATGCAACGCGTGATGGCTATGAAAATGAAAGAAATGGGTGGACTACCAAATATTCCAGGACTTTCCTAGTTCTTAGTTCAAAGTTCACAGTTCTTAGATTTATATGCAGACATGCAAAGATTTGAAAGTCTGGCAAAAATCTATAAAGTTAGTTACTTCAACTTATAAATTGACAGAATCTTTTCCTGATATAGAAAAATTTGGTTTAATAAGTCAAATGAGGAGAGCTTCTGTATCAATACCGTCAAATATCGCAGAAGGTTTTGCTAGAAAAAATAAAAAAGAAAATGCCCATTTTGTGAGCATTGCTTATGCATCTGGTACAGAATTAGATACTCAAATAATAATATCCAAAGAATTAAATTTTGTTTCCGAAGAAGATTCACAACAATTAGAAAAACAATTGGAAGAAATATTAAAGATGCTTTATTCTTACCGCAATTATCTACATAAATAAAAATTATTTCAATGACCTAAGAACTAAGAACACTGAACTCAGAACTATTACTATGTACAGTAAATCAATCCAAAATCTAATCAAAGCTTTTAGTAGACTCCCTAGCGTCGGACATCGTACCGCAGAACGCTTTGTTTTTTATTTACTCAAGTCTGGCAAAAAAGATGTGGCAGAGCTAACAATAGCTCTCAAAGAATTGATAGAAAATATCAAGAGTTGTGAAGTCTGCTGGGATTTTGCAGATGCTAGTCCTTGTAATTTTTGTACAGATACCAGACGTGATCACAAAGTCATCTGTGTTGTCTGCCAACCACAAGACAGAGAAACAATTGAAAAGACCAAAGAATTTACAGGAGTCTATCATATTTTACGAGGAACACTAAAGCCAGATGATGAAAATATTTCCAAATTTCTAAAAATAAATGAGCTCATCTCAAGATTACAAAAAAATGTCGTGGATGAAGTAATCTTGGCTTTGAACCCTGATATCAACGGGGAAACAACCATGATGTATTTAGAAAGACAAATAAAGAAACTCAAGCCAGAAATAAAAGTCACTCGCTTAGCTCGAGGACTGCCAATGGGTAGTGACTTACAATATGCTGATGAGATTACACTGAGTAGTGCTCTGAAGAATAGAATTAGTAGTAAGTAAAATTATGAAAATAGCAATAATATCCGACATACATGAAAATTTTCACAATCTTGTTTTGTTTTTCAAAGAAATTGAAAAATTGAATGTAAAAAAAATTATATGTTTGGGTGATCTTATGAATAATGGAATTGCCAAAATGTTAGCAGCTTCAGATATACCAGTAATAGCAATCTGGGGAAACAATGACGGTGATAAAGTTGCTATCACAAAAACATCTTTGAAAGAAGGGAGCAATTTGACTGTTGGTTTTACTACTTATGATTTTTTGGAAATTGATAATAAAAAAATATTCATTACTCACTACCCTATAATAGCTAAACCAATGGCAAAATCTGGAGATTTTGATGCTGTTTTTTATGGACACAGTCACAAAAAACATATCGACAAAGTAAATGATTGTATTATTGTAAACCCAGGTGAAATATCATCTCATAGAACAAGCACTGCTAGCTTTGCGATATATGATACAACAAAAAATGATGTTGAAATTATTGAACTCGAAAACATAATTTGTGTTAATACAGAAGATGCAAAAAAATACAGAAATGAAAAACAAATCAAACCTCCAAATTCAAAAACACACGAATATTAAAAATTAATAAATTAAAAAAACAAAGCCTGAAATAAAAGTCACTCGCCTCGCTCGAGGATTACCGATGGGTAGTGATTTACAATATGATGATGAGATTACACTTAGTAGTGCTTTGAAGAATAGAATTAGTAGTAAATAAAATTTTATATAAAATATAAATCACCTTAGTTGGTGATTTTTTATTAACATATTTAATATTGACAAAATTAGTATAGTATGCAAATATGTAAACCTCAACCAGACACCACAAGGTGTCAAAACAAGGAGAAGTGCTTTGCGAAGAGTTATCTCCGCCATCCTCATGATGGCAGTCTTCTTCCTCGTCTCGCCAATGGCCATGGCTGGAAGTGGTGGCGGGACAACCCCGACCTACCACACTCAGGACATGGGGATCTCCTGCAATAGCAGAATGAACCCATGCCCCACGGCCCTGAGCACCCTGCCAAACGTCACGTCAGTCGCCTGCACGATGTACACCTGAAAGGTGACATACGCGGACTGTGGCGCTCAGGACAACTACAACCACATCTTCAACGCGAGCACGGGGTATTGCGAAAGCTACCCTGTGATCTCAGTGGATCAGCTCTGCTCGACGGACCTGGGATGTGGTCCAAATCGACAAGTCGTCGAGATGCACGGTGCTACGGTCACCTACCACCACTACTGTGACAAAAACATTCTGGAGCCGTTCGGCACCTGCAAGATGCAGATGCTGGAAACAGAACCCCTGCAGTGCCTCTACTGCCCCTACGGGGAGGCGGACTATGCAGGCAACTGCATAGATCCACGCTGTGATGAATCTCCCTCACAGTGTACATCGACAAGTACTCCTTACTGCACATACTCCCAATACACAAACAGCTACTTCTGTCAGGAATGCAACGTCAACAGCGACTGTCCTACAGGAGAAACCTGTCAGTGGGGAATAAAGTGGTCAGGAGAGCTGGGAGATAGAGACTATTACCACTGTACTAGCACTCCCTAGCAAAAACCCGAAATGACAATTCGTCCAGTAGGCCCCGCGATTAAAAGCGCGAGGCCTACTGGCGAGTCAAAACTTCGGGTAATCTCAAAAAATCATCTGAATTACAGGTGATTTTTTGTTTTATTTTTATGTATTTTAAAATGTTTCATCCACAATCTAACCTTGACAAAACAAGCAAAATATAATATATTGATTTGTCGCTCAAACTTCAACTACCCGAGCGACAAGGAGAACTTCTCGATGAAGAAGGCTAACCATAATGGTAAGTTCACTGATAATCAAATGAACGAGATGCGCCAGCGAGCCCAAAAAAGAAGGGTTAGGCATGTCTACGATCGTGAAATCAGCGAGCTCGTCGGTCACGAAACCGCCAAGTGTGGCGAATTCGGACCAGACACGTTCTTCCTCACTAACGAGGAAATCGAAGACATACACTCTCCCTACGACATTGACAAGTACAATGTCTGTCCTGGATGCGAGAGAAAGGATCGACTGTTGAACCACGTTTTCCACGTGGACTACTAAGTCAGTCTAGAATCGTCTAATATTGAGTGCCTTTTTTGTGTCTTGTTGTGTGTTTAGTGTCTAAGTAGCTCGAGTTAAGTGTACCCTATAAAAGGAGGTGGCGGACAAAAAAAAATTAAATATAAAAAAATATAAAAAAATCGTCCGCCTACCAATTATATTGTTAAACTTTGACAATATTGAGGTAAATATAAAAAAATCCCGTATCAAACGGGATTTTTATTTTTATCAGTTTTAATCTGTCTAACTTGTCCGCCTTGGGCGGAATCAATACTTTATTTAACTTCAGCAACTTTCACTTTTGTATAACGTTGTCTGTGACCATGAACTTTTTTGTAACGTACTTTACGTTTGTATTTTACTACACGAACAGTTCTTTCTTTGCCTTGTTCTTCACACATAGCTACAATACTCACTCCTTCAAGATAAGGTTTACCAATTTGTACATCAGTACCATCTTCTTTAGCAAGCATCAAAACCTGATCAAAAATTACTTCTTTACCAGCTTCTACTTCTAATTTTTCAACTTTTAGGAGATCACCATCTTTTACAAGATATTGCTTTCCACCAGTTTGAATGACTGCAAACATACTTATTATATTTAAAAATTTAATTTTGAGATCTTGATACAAGATCCAGCTAAGATAAAATTGTTTTTAGGAAACGTGAATATTATACTAAATTAGAGGAAAAAAGTCAAGTCCCTTACTCCACAAGTATCATTTTGTCCCCTATCTTGAGTTCATATGCCTCTGACCACCCCGCAGGCACTTCTAGGACCATATCGGCATCAATGCGAGGACGATAGATAGTATACTCACCGTCCTGCTTACCAGGTTCTATAGCTACATTTGGCGCAAAATCTACCACCACTCCTTTGGCAAACCAAATAATATCAATAGGGAAACTCATATCACGCATTACAAAAGCATGTTTGTCTAATAAAGAAAAAGGAAATACCATACCATCATAAGGATAAAGACTTTCTCTTCCTCCCAATCCTTTGTGATGACGATAGATACTATCTGCTACTAGGATATCTAAGGTCTGTCCTTTTAACTCTACCTGAGCTGTCGGCCAATGAAATCTCTGCCAAAAAAATAAAAATACCGCGGCTACAACAAAAATTATCAGAAAATAAAATTTGAAATTGTTTTTTTTCTCCATATATAATTGATTTTATTATACTTTTACTTTCCTATTTTTCTTGAGGAAAAAACTTACTAACAAGTTTTTTATATTAATAAATTTATTATATAAAAACATTCAGCAATCATCATTCCTCATTCCCTTCTTACTAAACCATACTCCTAATAACAACATTATAACAAAAAGAAGAATAAGAGCAAAAAGTTTTTGTTTACTCTGTAAAAAAAGAGCAGACAAACCAAATAAAAAAGAAATACTATAAAACAATAATACAGCTTGTTTCTGACTAAGACCACTTTCTACCAGACGAAAGTGTAAATGTTCACTATCCCCCATATAAATTGGCGTTTTCTTTTGAACTCTTTTTACAATTACACGAGCGACATCCAAAACAGGTATAGCCATCACCAAAAGTGTAATAGCAAATTTACCACCAGAAATAATAGCCAAAGAACCAATTAAAAAACCAGTAAGTAGACTACCACCTTCTCCCAAAAATATTTTTGCCGGGAACCAATTCCAAACCAAAAACCCCAAAGTAGCTCCTGCTAAAATAATGGCGAGCATCGCTACATCTGGCTGAAACCATTGCGCTTGTAGAGCAAAGAAAAAAATAACAAAAGCACCAATACTAACAATACCAGAAACAAGACCATCCAAACCATCCAAAAATTTGGTAGTAAACATCATCCCCATGAGCCATAAAAAAACCAATAAGTCAGCAACAACAACGATAGTCCCCAAATCACCAAAATGTATCTGCCAAAAATCCAACCTAATAGCTCCACCAAAAGGACTAGAAATAATATGAGGACCAATACCTGCCAAAATAATAGACAAGGCTGCTAAAACAGGAAATATTATTTGTACTTTAGCTTTTAAATTATATTTATCATCTAATATACCACCACCTACTAAAATAAGACTTCCCAAAAATAATCCCACCAAATTTCTACCCACTATTTCATAAGTAAAATTGTCTGCAAAAATCCAAGCTATCAAAACTGACAAGAAAAAACTAAAAAAAATCGCCAAACCGCCACCAAGAGCAATAGTCTTTTTGTGAATCTTTCTTTTTTCTTTGCCAGCTTTGTCGACTATACCAAATTTTCTCATGAAAATAGCCAAAAAAAATGTCGTAATAACAGAGACACCAAAAGTAAAAATAAAGTAAAATAAATAAGTCAGCATATAGTTTATAAGAGGAATTATAGCAAATACAGATAAAAAAACAACCTTTACAAAGATTGTTTTTTATTTAAATTTTTTAACGTTCTATTTTTATTTGACAAGCTTCTCCTAATACGATGATATCTCTCCTTTGCAATTTATTTTGTAAGATAAGTTCAGCCAATCTATTTTCTACTCTATCTTGAATAGCTCTACGCATAGGACGAGCACCAAATTCAGGATCAAAGCCTACATCAGCCAAAGCTTCCAAAGCAGCCTCTTCCACTCGCAATTCTACACCTCTATTTTCCAAATCTCTAGCAACACCTTTGAGCATGATTTCAGCTATTTGTTTAATTTCAGATCTAGTCAAAGACTTGAATAATACGATAGCATCAAAACGATTGAGAAATTCTGGACGATAATATTGCATCAATTCACCATGTATCAGATTTTCTCTTATTTTGTCCATATCTACTCCAGAACTAATTTGAGATTGAACATAACTTGTACCAGCATTAGAAGTAGCAATAATAATAGTATTGGTAAAATCAACCACTCTACCCACACTATCTGTCAAACGACCATCATCAAAAACTTGCAAAAATAGATTGAGCACATTTTTGTCAGCTTTTTCAAGCTCATCCAAAAGTAAAAGTGAAAAAGGATTTTGACGAACAGCCTCGGTAAGAAGTCCTGTACCTTGCTGACCAGGCTGACCTATCATTCTATAAATACTGGTACTATCTTGATATTCACTCATATCCATTCTAATCATACGTTCTTCTCCACCAAAATACACTTCGGCAATAGTCTTAGCCAATTCTGTTTTACCCACACCAGTAGGACCCAAGAAAAGGAAGTTGGCAATCGGTCTTTTTTGAGATCTCATCTCAGCACGAGCACGACGCAAAGCATTGGCAACCAATTCTACAGCGATATCTTGACCAATCACACGCTTATGCATTTCTTGTTCAAGACGAAGCAATTTTTGAGATTCATTTTCGGTAATACTTGCCACGGGGACACCTGTCTTACCCGATACCACTTCACCCACATCATCTCCCTTGACCAAACTATGTTGTCCTTTTTTATTACGAACAAAACTACCGACTTCAGACAAAAGAGAGATAGCACTTTCAGGTAAATTTTGATCAAAGAAAAATTTGTCAGCCAAAGTTACACATTTGTCCAAAGAATCATAAGAAAAAAATATTTTATTTCGATATTCTACTTCACCTGCTTTTGACTGCAATACTCTGATAGCCTGATCTTCATTCATTTCTTTGATACTTACCTTATTAAACACTGTACCTATTTCACTATTTACAATATTTCGATTGAAACCTTCAGGCAAAGAGGTCGCAAACATAGTAAATCGTCCACTAGACAAATATTCAGCCAAAGTTTCAGAAATATCGAGAGTTTCCCCTTGTCCATTTGCCATACCTGTCAAATCATGCAAATTGTTGATAAACAAAATAATATTTTTAGCTCTAGAGACTTCATTCATTATGTTTATAAGTCTTTCTTGTGCTCCCGAAACAGTAGTACCAGCAATAAGAGATGATGTAGAAATCTGAATAAATCTTTTATCCAATAATTTGGCAGGAGCATTGCCGGCAATCATCTTTTGTACGACACCTTCTATAATTGCCATCTTACCCACACCGTGTTCACCTACCAAAATCACATTTTCTCGACCAGCTTCAATAATATTAAATATTTCTTCTATTTCTTTGTCACGAGCTACGCATTGATCCAAATGACCATATTTTGCATAGAGTGTCAGGTCTTTACTATAATGATTTAGATAAGGTGTGGCCACAGCAGTCATGGCTTTGTCCATACCGTATTTACTCACTCCACTAGCTGCTTTTCTAAATTTACGATATTCGTCATACAAATATTCACGCATACGCACCCACTCGACGACATTGTTCAGTTTTTTGTTTTCCACTTCTAGATCATAAAGCATTTCTTGTAAAATTTCCGATTGTCTAACAGTAGCTAATAATATTTCACTAGTACGAACAAGACTATCTTTCAATTCATAACTTGTTTCAAAAGCATTGAATACTATTTGCCAAAAATCATCACCAAAATAATGGCTATCATCTTGCAAAGTATTATCTTTGAGCATCGTCAATAGATTACCACGCAAAGATTTTACCGAAATTCCTAGACGCACAAAAATACCAATTATTTCATTGTAAGATAATAAAGTATAAAAAAGATGAATAGGTGTAATAAAATGACTTTTGTTTTCTCTGGCAAGTAAATAACTCTTTTGTAACACCTCAAGAGCATTCTCACTTAAATAATTACTTACATCTAATTTTTTCTTGTGTACGATACTTTTTATTTCATTCCAATTAGCATCGCCCAAAGGTTCCTCATGTAAATTTTTTTCCAAAAATTTATAATCCAATTCTTCTTGGTGTACTTTTCTCACAAGCACACGATAATAAAAATAAGATAAAGCAATAAACCCCAACCAAAATAATAATCTAATTTTTTCTTTTTCATCCAACCAAAAAGAAACAGTAAAAAGTTTGTCAAAATTTTTGTCAGTTTCCCAAATACTCAATAAAAATAAAGCAAAAAAACTAAGGGCAAAAAACAAAGAACCAAGTATTCTAAACCAATTCAATATTTTACGAGCGGACTTGAGCTTTATATTATATAATGTAAGTGAATGTCCAAAATATAAGAATAGATTATTGAAAACAAAGCCGCTATGCATCTTACGACAATTTACACATTTACTAAAATTCACATATCCTGTGCCATGACATTTTTCACAAACTTTAATATCTAAATTTTTATTTTTTACAAATAACATAAATAAATTCCTAATTTAAGAATTTGAGATAAGAGAAATAAAAGAATCAACAAACATAAAAATAACAAACATAGGCAACAAAATCCAAATAAAAAACAAAACAACAACAAGAATCAACCATATAAAAAGGCCAATACTTCTAAAAATAAAATTGAAAAAACGCATCATGAAACTAACCAGACGTCCTTGAAAATCAGATTGTCCAAACATTGGCACAAAAATATTTTTCAACCAAAGTCCAGGTGCGAGCATAGCATTCACATCTCTCACCAAAGCTACACAAAAAAGCAAGGCTCTTCGTGCACCATCGCTATACCACCAAATTGGGAAATATACTATGTCCCACAATAGCTCTAATAACATTCTTTGTAAAAGAATCAAAAACATACCAAAAGTAAATTTTAATAAAAACTAATAATTAGTAATTAATAATTGTTAATTGTTAATTGTTAATTGTTAATTGTTAATTGTTCTAATTATACCACAAAAATAAAAAACACGTAACTAATTTGTTACGTGAATGATTTTTTGAAATTTCTTACCTACCTTGGAATAGATAAATTTTTAACGACGTGCCACAGCTCCATCCAATACTTGCAAATATTCTACATCAGTCACCGCTACAAGGTCTGTGTCTGAAATTCTCTCTTGCAAACTTTGCATAGATTTCAATTTGGCAATTTGTACATCCATTTTTCTATTTTCATATTCAAGAGTACTTACAGTATGTTCCAAATCACTAATGGTATAACCTTTGGTAGAAACAGAAGTCGTTTTCAATATATACAAAATACCAAATAAAACAACAAAAACACCTAAAGATAAACGAAAAGAAGTACTAAATAATAATTTATTCAATGCTTCCTTTTTTTGAAGTAATGTTTGTTTTCTTTCTATATAAGAATTCATAAGTGACAGGCTGATGAAATAAATACGTTTTTATATCAATCTAACATTCGAATTACGAATACTTGCGAATATACGAATTCGCAGATTCGTAAGATTTCGTAATTCAAATGTAATGATAAATTAAAATATTTCTAAATCTTCTCAATCACCCGTAATTTGGCGCTACGTGCGCGAGGATTTTGTTCTCGCTCTTCCTCACTACAAATGACAGGTTTTTTAGTGATGATTTTAATTGTTTTATTATTTTGTGATTTGAAATAATGTTTGACTATAGAATCTTCAATCGAGTGAAAAGTGATAACAGCTAGTCTTCCACCACTCTTCAAAACTTCTATAGCCTGTGGCAAAACTCTTTCTATTACACCAAGTTCATCGTTGACTGCAATACGCAAGGCTTGAAATACTTTGGTAGCCGGGTGCAATCCTCCCACCCAAGGGATTCTTTGTTCAGCTTGTCCCGACTCAGTCGGGATTTTCAATTTTTTTCTATAAACATCTAATATCACATCTACTAAGTCTCCAACTGTTTCTATTGGGAAAGCTTGTCTTTTTTCGACAATTGCTTCCGCAATTTCTTTACTTAGATTTTCTTCTCCATATTTTCGAAACATTTCAGACAAACCTTCGACATCTTTGTGGTCAATCAGCTCAGCAGCGCTACATGGTCCATAAATCGGTCTTCCATCTGGTGTGAGAGGCGGACTGACCGCTTCATGCATACACTTGAGATAAGTATCATAGCGCATGTCGAGTGGTTCATCGGTTTTGAGGAAACTAAATCCCCTACCACGTTCTTCGAACTGCGGACTAGACCAACCGTAATCCATCAAAATTCCATCAACATTGTCAAATTTATTTTCTTTGACAATATTTCTCAAATTTTCAAAATTATCACGAGCAAATACTACACGCTCATCGAACTTATACAAAAATTGTTTCGTGCGCAAAATTGCTTCAGCATCTGCATCAATACCAAGTAATTTTCCATCTGGACTTGTAAGTTCCAAAATCTTTTCAGCATGTCCAGCATCTCCTAGTGTACAATCAATAATATTCTTCCCTGCTTCCAGGTTTAGAGCTTCTAGAACTTCTTGTAATAATACAGGTACGTGTCTCATATTTCATAAGCTTACAAGGCCTACAAGGCTTACCAGGCTTACATATTTTGGCTTTGTGAGCCTTGTAAGCTTTGTAAGCTTCGTGAGCCTTTGGTTTAAACTCCCAAGTCAAACATTTGTTCTGCAATTTGATTACTCTCTGCTTCAGTACGTTTCTTATAATCTTCCCAATTTTTCTGATCCCACAATTCTAGACGGTTGTACAGACCGGCTACAATGATTTCTTTTTTGAGACCAGCAAAATTACGAAGATAATCTGGCAACACGATACGTCCTTGTTTATCTATTGTCACGTCCATGGCTCCGGCGAGCATGAGACGAGCGAAGGCACGACTATTGGCTTGTGAAAATGGCAAACTAGCGAGTTTGTCTGCAAGCACTTTCCACTCTGCCTTTGTGTACAAAAACAGACAGTTATCTAGACCTCTAGTGACAACTGCACCTTTTGACAAATCAGTACGAAATTTTTTCGGGACGGCAAGGCGTCCTTTGTCATCTAGGTTGTGTAAGTATTCTCCTATCATCATAAAGATGTTTTTATAGATAAATAGACAAGCATTTTATTTATCTTTTTTACCAGGCGAAGCTTTAGCGAAGTCTGGCCCCACTTCTTACCACTTGGAACCATTATATCCCACTTTGCTAACATTTTCAACCATTTCAACCCATTTATCCACCATGTGTCCACAGTAAACAAAAAAATTGGCTAAGATGCGCCAAGTTTTGTTTTGGAATTTGGTATAATGAATGAAAGTAAAATTTTATGCCAAAAAGAATTGCTCAAGTGGAAATCATTGTTTATAAAATGGTAGATAACCAACCATTATTTTTATTACTAAAAAGAATAGAATCACGTGGCGGTTTCTGGCAACCAATTACTGGTGGAGCAAATGATGATGAGACATTACAAGCTGCTGCAAAAAGAGAGTTGTACGAAGAAACACAAATAAAAGATTATCTAAATTTTTTTGAAGATGTTTATTATTTTGAATTTGATATCGAAATACATAGTAGAATAAAAGAATATGTTTTTGCTGTAGAGATAGATACAAACACAGACGCAATACTTTCTGATGAACATGAAGAAAAAAAATGGTGCAACTTTGAAGAAGCTTTGAAATTATTAAAATATGAAAATAACAAAGAGGGGTTTAGAAAAGTTTTTGAAATCATAAATATAACTTAAAAAAATATGTTAAACATAAAACAAATTCAAAAAGAAATTTTTGAAAATAAAAAAACTAAAGGATTCAACATAACTGATATTAATCTAGAATTTGCCTATACTTTTGATGAGCTCGCAGAAGCACACCAAGCTTATATCAAAAAACTCCCCGATGTCGGAGAAGAATTGGCAGATGTTATTATTTATTTAATTGGTCTAGCACAAATTTTAAACATTGATTTGGAAAAAGAAATATTAAACAAAATTGAAAAAAATAAAAAGCGTGAATATAAACAAATAGATGGAGTAAATGTGAGGACGAAAGAGGCTTTAAATGATATCTATGAATAACAAAAAACCATGGGAACAAAATCAATATAAACGTTTTGAAGATAATTGGAATAAAAAATGGAGTAAAAAATTCCCCAATAAAAGTAAACTAAAAAATAAAATTATTGAACTAAATTACAATAATTTTTATGATGTAAATAATGCTTTTGGAAAACTAGACAAAGCTCTACAAATTTGCGATTTCCTAAAAAAACTATCTTATGCAAAACCACCACAAGATACAGAAAAAATAATAATTACAATTTTAGTTTCTTGTGCAGAAGCTATCTATAAAATAAATAAACCCGAAGAAGATATAAATGAAAATCTTATTAAAGGCTTTTTTAAACCAGTACAATCAAAATTAAAAGGTAAAATAAAGGGACACACAGAAACAAAAATGCCTTATAACAAATCCTTTGATAGCACAGAAGTACTATACTTAATAAGAAATGACTATATACATAATGGAAATTTTACAGGAAAAGTCTTTAGACTTAATAGCTCAGAAAAAAAATCTTATAATCATGGACTGTTCTATTATTATGAAAAAGAAAACAAAAATAAATTAATTCAAGTATTTTCTAGTATTAATTTAAGTTATTTAGAATTTATTAATATATTTTTAGAATCATTCATTTTAAATATTGAAAAATATTGTACTAAACACAAAAAATAGCCCATTCAAGCTGTCTTCATATTTTTATATTTTTATATTTTAATAATTTAATGTTTTAATCTTCGTAACGAACGCTGAAAAGTAATCGCAAACCTGTGCGCTTCATCTCTCACTCTTATCAAAAGATCCTGATTTTCATTTACAAACTTGATAAACTCTCTATCCTTCACTCCAAAAATAAAATCGTTCCTCTTACGCTCCGGACCTTTGGCTATACCGACTAGTGGAATGTTTATTTTATTTTTTTTCAAAATTTGCATCGCAGCATTTACTTGAGGTTTACCTCCGTCGATAAGAAAAATATCTGGATACTGCCACTCTGTATGTTTCAATCTACGTTCTAGCACTTCTTTCAATGAATCCACATCACTCTGTCCTACTACTGTTTTTATTTTGAATTTTCTGTACTCAGATTTAAGAGCTTCTCTATTATTGAAAACAACCATACTTCCCACTTTACCCGTAGAGCCAAGATTAGAAATATCGTATCCTTCAATCCGCAACGAACCACGACCAACGATCAACGAACCCAGGTCACTGTTCATTGTTCGTTGTTCCTTGTTCATTGAAAGACTGTCTTTAAAAAACGAATCATTCAATAAGGCAATGTCGTGTATACGAGACAAAGTACTAATCTGATTCCTAAGACGTGCTGCTTCTTCAAAATGTTCTGCTCTCGCTTCCCTGTTCATTTTTATTTCTAGTGACTTCACAAGTTTTTTCTTACCTCCACGCAAAAAAATAACTAACGGCAAAATTACTTTGCTTTTGTATTCTCTCGAACCTATTTCTCCAGTACAAACTCCTAAACACTGCCCGATTTGTCTGTATAAACAAGGTCTGACAGGTTTACCCGCCATAGCTTCAGCGGAGGCGGGCTTACAAGTGGAAATAAAAAATAATCTATTCAACAACTTCATCATCTCACGTGTTTTCAATCCAGGATATGGTCCAAACAAATACTTAATCTGCTTATTCTGCATATTCTGCTTACCCTGCTGATCAAGTTCATGTTGTCTAACAGTATAAACTCTCGGAAACAAATCATTGCTGACGACAACGTAGTTCCAACTCTTATCATCCTTGCCATCTACATTGTACTTCGGTAAATATTTCTTGATATAGTTGGCCTCGAGAATCACCGCTTCCAAGACTGAGTCAGTTTGCTTGATTTTTATATCCATCACCTCATGCATCATTTGTTCTATTGGTCGCATTGAACGCGCACCACGAAAATAACTCTGCACACGATTGCGCAGAGATGTTGCTTTGCCGACATAGATCAATTCTTTGTTTTTGTTATAGAATAAATAAATGCCAGGTTCTTGCGGAAATTTTTTTACTTTTTCCAAAAGATTCATAACTCTTCAGTTTTTCTAAAAAATCTATCTTCATTATCTCTCACGAAGTCAACCATTTGTTGTAGGGAAATGTGTTTTGGATAATCATAATCTTCAGCTGGTGACATTGCCTTAGCAACAGCATAAAAAAAATCTTTTATTTTTTTCTCAGCTTTTTCTTCCCTCTTAAATATTGCTTGACTAGTAACTTCTCCTTCTTCTTCAGCAATTTCTTTTAGAGTTTTTTTATTTTTACTTAAATGTCTTGTAACAAGACATTCACGTTCTTTTTCATTCAGACGACTTTTCATAATTTTGTCCAAAACATATTTAAACGATTCTTGATCAACTTGTTCTATCAATTCATCAAAAAAATTGGTATCAAAAGCGACATCATGTCCAACATCTAAAAAAGTTCCTCCTGTCATTGTATCCAAACTAGCCATAACATCTGTAGTTTCATTTTCATTATCTTCTCTTTCTTGACTCCAAGGTCTAGTTCTAGGATGTTCGTCATCAAGTTTACCCAATTTACTTGTCAATTTTTCAATGTCAGAGTCTACACTCTCAGGTGGTTTATCTTCTCTTAAATCTTTTGGAAATTTAAAATCACCAGATCCTCTTGATTTCATATATTTTATGTTTAAAAATTAAAATTTATTTTAATGTTTTCATATTTTTATTCCAAAAACCTCTTCAAATACTTCCCCGTCGAACTCATCGTCGACTTTCTAGCCACTTCTTCTGGAGTTCCGACAGCCACCACTTCTCCACCTTTGTCCCCGCCTTCAGGGCCAAGATCAATTATCCAGTCAGCACATTTAATCACATCAAGATTGTGTTCGATGACCATGACAGTATTTCCTTTAGAAACTAGATTTTGTAATACACCAATCAGTTTTTTCACATCTTCATAATGCAGACCAGTTGTTGGTTCATCGAGTAGATAAAGAGTTTTGGTGGTATTACGCTTGGCAAGTTCTTTTGATAGTTTTATTCTTTGAGCTTCTCCACCAGAAAGTGTAGTAGCAGATTGTCCAAGTCTCAAATAATCTAGACCAACATTGTTCAACATTTTAAGTTTATCATAAATCTGAGGAATGTCGACAAAAAATTCTTCAGCTTCTTCAATAGTCATATTGAGCACCTCAGCAATATTTTTGTTTTTATAATGTACTTCCAGAGTTTCTTGATTGAATCTTTTACCTTTACAAACTTCACAATCAATTTCTACACTTGGCAAAAAATGCATTTCAATAGTTAGTTTTCCTTTTCCTTCACAATTTTCACAACGACCACCAGGGCGGTTGAAACTAAATCTTCCAACCTTGTAACCACGAATACGCGCTTCTGGAGTACTCGCAAAAATTTCTCTAACAGGTCCCCAAGTGGCAGTATAAGTAGCAGGATTACTTCTTGGAGTTCTGCCAATTGGCTTTTGATCAATCTTAATTATTTTATCAATATATTCTGTATTGAGTATTTCTTTGTGATTACCAATTCTCTTTTTTGTGTGATTCAATCTATTGGCAATACCACGATAAAGAATTTTGTGCATGAGCGTTGATTTTCCAGAACCAGAGACACCAGTCAAACAAACCAAACGGCGCAAAGGAATTTCTACATTGATATTTTTCAAATTATTTTCTGTTGCACCTTTTATTTTTATTTTTGGAGTATTCTTATCTACTTTTCTTCTTTCTGTTGGAATAGGGATTTTTTCTTCACCACGCAAATATTTTCCGGTTAATGAATTTTCAGGATTACCATATATTTTACAATTAAACTCGTCGCTATTTGTTATTTGTAATTTGTTATTTGTTTGTTTCTTGTTACTTGTATTTTTTTTCAAGAGATCATTCAATGGTCCTGAATATACGACTTCCCCACCATGCACTCCAGCTTTTGGTCCAATATCTACAATCCAATCACTGATAAGAATTGTATCTTCATCATGCTCGACCACAATAATAGTATTTCCTTTATCACAAAGTTCACGCAAAGTTGAGACTAATCTATCATTGTCTTTTTGATGCAAACCAATCGTAGGCTCATCAAGCACATACAAAGCACCAACCAATTGCTGTCCAACTTGTGAAGCAAGTCTAATACGCTGAGCTTCTCCACCAGACAAAGTACCAGCCATACGATTCAAAGTAATATAGTGCAGGCCGACGTTATCCAAAAAAGACAAACGATTATTAATTTCATTAAGTGCTGCCGAAGCAATCGCCAATTTATTTGGAGATAATGTCTCGATCAAACTTTCAAAAAATATTTTAGCTTCACCAATAGTTTGAGATACTACTTCCCAAATATTTTTTTCTCCAATTTTAACACTAAGCGCATTTTCGTTCAGTCTTTTACCTTCGCACTTAGGACAAACATCTTCACTAAAAAGTTCTTTGGTACCAAGACCAGTACAATTACTACAATAACCATAAGGACTGTTGAAAGAAAAAAGACGTGGTTCAATTTCAGGAAAACTAAAACCATCTTTCGGACAAGAATATTCTGTACTATATACTTCTTCCACATCTTTGACATAAATAATTCCACATAGACCATCAGACAAATCTATAGCACTTTCCACAGCTTCGCCAAGTCGTTGTTTCACATCTAGCAATTTTTTTGGATCTACCGTTATTTTATCTACAACTATTTCAATCGTATGTTTTTTATTTTTTGACAAAACAATTCTATCTTTTAGAGAATGCATCTTACCATCCACACGCACTTCAAGAAAACCAGAATTATACATATCATAAAGCATCTGGTAATATTCCCCTTTTCTACCACGCACTACTGGTGACAAAATTATGATTTCTGATTCTTTTTTATTTTTTTTCAAAGTCGCAAAAATACGAACATTGATTTCGTCAGCCGTCATCTTTTCAATTTTAGTACTACAAACAGGACAATGTGGTTCACCAATACGCGCATAAAGTACACGCAAATAATCATAAATCTCAGTAATAGTAGCAACAGTTGATCTTGGGTTAGCACTATGAGCTCTTTGATCAATAGAAATTGCTGGACTTAGCCCATCAATTTCGTCTACATCAGGTTTTTGCATACCACCAAGAAATTGTCGGGCGTAAGCTGACAAACTTTCAACATACCGGCGCTGTCCTTCAGCAAAAATAGTATCAAAAGCTAGACTAGATTTACCAGAACCTGACAAGCCAGTAAAAACTATCATCTTATTACGAGGAAGTTCTAAACTAATATTTTTCAAATTATGTTCGCGAGCACCGCGGATTATTATTTTGTCTTGCATATGTTAAACAGCTTACGAGGCCTACGAGGCTTACAAAGCTCACAAGGCGCTAATTTCTTAACTTTTTTGTAAGCCTCGTAAGCATTGTAAGCCTTGTGAGCCTTTACTTCGTAAGCACAAAAATCCCCAAAATTAGGGGTTATATTATTATATATAAAAATTAAAATGTACTACTCAAATAATACCATTCTAGTAGTTTTTGTCAATCCTGACTAACTTTTCTTGCATGAACAATAAATTTGTTCTAAAATATATAATAAGCGTCATCCTGAACTTGACTCAGGATCTTTTCAATGTAAAACATGACTAATCAACAAAACTTTTTAAAACAAATAATTAATTCTTAATAAAAAAAATATGCGCAAAGCACACATTTTGTTGGCTTCTGCCTTTGCCCTACTTCTAGTCGGTGCAGGCTGTAGCAACACAAGTACAAACAATAATTCAGACAATGCAATGCCTGAAAAAAATACAAAAACTACAGAAACAACAAAAATCCAACCAGAAAAAAACAAACCAACACTAGCAGAAACAACTAGTAGTGAACTAACTTTATCTGGTAAAGCTACAGATGAAGCTGGCACAGTTTCTCTAACTTGGTCTGCACCTCAAGATTTGAAAGACAAAGTAGAAACTTGGAGATTACTTTATGGTAAAGATGCCAACCCTACTTTTCCAGCATCTTGGTATTTTGAAAGAGGCCCATCATTTTTTGATAAAGTCTGGTCAGGTCTCCCAAGTGGCACAGCTCACATTCGAGTTTGTGCGGTTGTAAATAATGAATGTACTGTCTTTAGTAATGATTTGGAAGTAAATATAAAATAAATATATGTCTATAACAACAGATAATTTACTTGCTTCTTCATGCTCAGCGATGTGTTCAGGACAAACTTATTTTTATATAATATTACTCGGAATTGTTTTTGTATTTTCATCATTGATTTTCTTTTCAACATTTATTTTATTAAGAAAAAAAATTTCTTCAATAATTAAATATATTCTGATTACACTGACTATAATATTTTTCATATTATCCTGCTTTTATACTTTAGAAATTATACCAAATAACGGCTCTTGTGGATCCGGCTGTAATGAGAGTGGTACCTTTTTTAAAGGATTCAAATGGCATCCGCTAGATGTTACACCCATACAAAAAATGAATTACAAAATATCTAACAAATATTAAAATAAATTATACAATTACAAAAAAAACACTGTTAATAGCATAACAGTATTTTTTAGTGTCAAGGGGGAGATTTGAACTCCCGACCTTAGGGTTATGAATCCTACGCTCTCACCAGCTGAGCTACCCTGACTTAGATAATTTGTAAATTGTCAAAAGTTAATTTTAACTTTTGACTTATAGCCCGTAGAGGAATTTCCGCCCAAGGCGGATGCGCCTTGGGCGCAGAACCCCTGTTGCCGGGATGATCCCGATATCTGTAGCCTCAAGGGGAATTGAACCCCTGTTGTGTGGATGAGAACCACATGTCCTAGCCACTAGACGATGAGGCCTTAGAAAATCTCAAAGCCCAAATAATATACTATATTTTTACAAAAAAGTCAATTATTTATTATTGATAATTAACGACTTGGAGGAATATGATAATATTTCATAATAAATTGAGCAATTTTACCAAATGTTGGAGCAGCTGTACTAGATGAATAACTAACCTTTGGTTTACCAAATTTTACAAGCATCACAAATTTAGGATCATCTACAGGACCAAAACCAATGAAAGTATGATTAGTTTCATTAGTATAGCCACCTTCTCCAGCTATTTGAGCCGTACCTGTTTTACCAGCAACATAATATCCTGGAACTTGTGCCAAATTAGCTTGACCACTATCAATTACTCTCACCAGCATACCAGATAAAAGACTGGATGTCCTTTTATCTAAAATCGTTTTTATTTCTCTTGGTTTTGTTATATCTTCTTTACCATTAGGATGAATTACCTTTTCTATAATATAAGGTCTCATCATCTTACCACCATTGGCGATGGTAGCAAAAGCATTAGTCAATTGTAAAGGTGTAGCTGTAATACCTTGTCCAAAAGAAGCTGTTGCCGTATAACAATCTACCTTATTACTTTTTGTAATACTCAAAGAATCTATTACACCATCACTTTCTGTATCAAGTTCAATACCTGTCTTAACACCAAAACCATAAGCACCTACATAAGCTTTCAATTTATCTTTGCCTAATTTATTAGCAACAAAAACCATTCCCGTATTAATAGAATTTTCAAGTACTCCTGTCATCGTTTGCAAACCATATGATTTTAAATTAGCATTGTATATTGGTTTTTGACAATCAGCTTCCACACTTCCTGTATCTACAAAAGTAGTATCAGGAGTAACAACACCTTCATTTAGGGCAGCTGACATAATAACAGGCTTAAATACAGAACCAGGTTCATAAGCTGTATAAATTGTTTGATTATTATATGCGTCTACACCTTCTACTTCATTATATTTGTTCAAATCAAGAATAGGACTAGAACACATAGCTCTAATAGCTCCTGTAAAAGGATCCATAATAACTAAAGCAGCTGTTTCTGCTTGATACAACAATCTTTGCTCTTCCAAAATTTTACAAGCTTCAAATTGCAAAGTTCTGTCGATTGTCAATACTAAATCTACACCATCTTCAGATGGTTTTAGAGATCTACCTGCCAAAGGTATCCAACTTCCTTGAGCAGTTTTCGCACCTTCAAGAAATCCACCATCACCTGCCAATTCTTTTTGCCAATATCCCTCTAACCCATACTGACCGACATCATTTCCATCGGCATCTTTACCCAAAAATCCAACTACTTGTGCCGCTAGACTACCTTCAGGATAATAACGTTGAGAAAAACGAGAAAAAGCAATACTAGGTAAATTCAAAGCTTTTATCTCGTCTACCTTTTCTTCCTCTACTTTTTGTTCAAGAGGTTCATAAGGATCATCAACTTTACGTAATTGTGCCAAAACTTTTTCTTTACGTTCTTCATCATAACCAAAAATCTGAGACAATTTATCCAAAGTATCTTGTAACATGTCTTCATCCTTCAACTCTCTATTGTCTGAATACACTGTATAAAAATCACGATTAATAGCCAAAGGAAATAGATCTTCTCCATTTTCTGATTCCAAAAAAATCTCTCCCCTTTTTGGAAAAAGACTTTCATACATATCTTGTGAACCAGAAGCCAAGGCTGTATAAAAACTATGCTGCCAAATCATAAGTGTAAACAGACGCACTACTATAAAAAGAAAAGAAACAAAACAAAGCAAAACCACCAATTTTATACGAAAATCTGGAGAGTAACTCTTTACACTTTGTTTAGGTTTTGGACGATAATTTACACGCACACAATTTCAATTTTAAATATACAATTTTTTTATTTGAAATTAAAAAATTAAAAATTTCTAAATTCAAAATTTTATTCTATATTTGTTTATGTTTCAACATTCTCTTTTCAGCCACTTCTTCACTAATAATACCCTCTTCTAATAATCCTTTAATAGAATTTTCCATACTTTGCATACCATTTTTAGCACCAGTCTGGATAGCACTATAGATTTGAGCGATATTACTTTCCTTTATCATATTAGATACAGCAGGACTATTGACCATGATTTCTCTAGCAGCCACACGACTACCTTCTACTGTTGGCAAAAGATGTTGAGTAACTATTATACGTAAAACAGAAGCTAACTGAATCATGACTTGTCTTTGTTGAGGTCCATCAAACACATCTATAATACGTTCAATTGCTTCAGCAGCAGAGGCTGCATGCAAAGTAGAAAATACCAAATGACCAGTCTCAGCAGCCGTAAGAGCAATTGAAATAGTTTCGAAATCACGCATTTCACCTACCAAAATAACATTTGGATCCTGACGCAAAACATGCTTCAGAGCTTCTGCAAAAGATTTGGTATCAGTACCTACTTCACGTTGTTCTATAAGACTTTTGTCTTCTTTAAAAATAAATTCAATAGGATCTTCAATAGTTATGATATGAGATTTACGACTTTTATTTATCTCATTTATCATTGTTGCCAATGTCGTAGATTTACCATGACCAGTCGGACCTACTATCAATACTAGTCCATCTAATAAATTGATAGCTTCTAAAAGCTGTGGTTCAAAACGTAAATCTTGAGGTGTTGGTATTTTTTCAGGTATGACACGAGCAGCCAAACCTACAGTACCATTTTGACGATGCAAGTTGACACGAAAACGACTTCCTTTCAATTCAAAACCAAAATCAAGCTCAAGTGTTTCTTCAAAAATTTTCTTTTTATTTGCATCAAGCAAGGTATCGATGGCTTTTTCTAAATCTTCAGCAAAGATAGGTTCATCTTCCAAGTCTCTTAAATTACCATCAACTCTCAAAGTCGGCTTATCTCCGCCAACAAGGTGTAAATCTGAAGCTCCCACTTTTAGAGCTTCTTCAAAATAACTCTTTATTTGTTTCATAAGCTATAGTTTAAAGTTTTTATAATAAAAAAATCTTAACAATTACTTTGTTAAGCTTAATTTTACCATATTGCAACACTATTGACAAAATCGCCAAAATATGCTATACTACTCTGTTTTAATAAAAGCCAAAACATTGGCTAAATTGAGACAATAATTATTTATAAATATAAGCCAAGATCATATGAAAATAGCAATGATCGGACAAAAAGGTATACCTGCCATCTACGGAGGCGTAGAAAAACACGTACATGATCTTGCGCTACGTTTAGCCAAAAATCATGATATTTACGTCTATAGTCGCAAATGGTATACAAAAATCAAGGAAAATAGCTACCAAGGAGTAAATATTGTCCATACCCCTACCATCCATACAAAACATTTGGACGCTATTAGCCATACCTTCACCTCTACTATTCATGCCCTTTTCCAAGGTTATGATATTATTCACTATCATGGTGTAGGCCCTTCTCTTCTATCTTGGATTCCACGTATTTTTGCTCCTAAAACTAAGGTAGTAAATACTTTCCATTCTATTGATAGATACCACCAAAAATGGAACTTCTTTGCCAAATTCATGTTAAGGCTTGGTGAAAAAGCTGCGTGTACTTTTGCACATGAGACTATTGCCGTCTCTGAAAGTATCAAACAATACTGTCAAAATGAATACAACATCGCACCTACTTATATTCCAAATGGTGTAAACAAAATAGAAAAGAAAATTGGACAAGATAATCTAAAACAATTCAACCTTGAAAAAAATAAATATTTTGTATTTGTGTCTCGTCTAGTACCACACAAAGGTGCTCACTTACTTATTGAAGCTTTTCAAAATTTGAAAAAGAATAATCCAAAAAATAACAAAATTCAAAATTTGAAATTAGCTATAGTAGGTGGTTCAGCTTATACAGATGACTACATCAAACAGCTTCATGAACAAGCAAAAAATAATAATGATATTATTTTTACAGACTTCCAATCTGGTGACATACTGGATGAACTTTATGCTAATTCTCTAGCTCTAGTACATCCTTCACTAAATGAAGGACTACCAATTACAGTACTACAAGCTATGAGTTATCAAATTCCTGTACTTGTTTCTACCATTCCTGAACACTTAGAAATTATTAGAGATCCACAAGCTCTTTTCATTGAAAACAATATCAATGAAATGGAAAAATGTATAAAAAATTTCTTAGCAAGAGATACCAAGGAACACGAAAAAATGGCTAAAGATAATATAGCTATCATCGACAAACAATATACTTGGGATGTCATAGTACCAAGGATTGAACAACTCTATAAAAGAGTACTACTATCAAGAAAAAATAAACTCAAAAAAATAGTAGCCTAACACAATAAAAAAATAAAAACGTCCTTTTTAAATGAGGACGTTTTTTATGTATTAAAAACTATTGGCTATGAACTAAAAACTCTGAACTATCAGAACGCTCCTTCACTCATAGTAACGATATCATCTTTACCATCAAAATCGACATCCAGAGATCTCACATCAATACCAGGATTACCAAAGCTACTATAAGCCGTAAAAGCTTTATAAAGCAATTTACCATTATTATCAAATACTCTTACCTCTGGTGTACCACCTTCTCCTCTTCCCACTATTATTTCATCTTTTCTATCTCCATCCAGATCACCTGTTGCTACATTTACTCCATATTTGAAATTACTTTCAAAAGGAGCAAATTCTGATTTGAGATTAAAATCTTTATCATAAACATATACTTTTGTTCTGTCTACTCCCCTACCCACTACCAATTCATTGAAACCATCACCATTGACATCACCTACCGCCAGAGTATAACCACCAGTATAATCTGTACCAAAAGGATAAAAATCTTGACCTTTTTTCTCACCATAAATACTATAAACTTTTATCGGTTGTGAACTACCTTTACTTGGAGCCACAAAAATTTCTGGGATACCATAACCTTTCAAATCTCCCAAAACTATATTCATCTTACCAGTATAAGCGGCTGTAAAAGGATATTCTTTGAAATATTTTTGTCCATCTTCACGCCAAGCTTCTATCTTGTTTATACTTGCGACAAATAATTCTTTTTCACCATTACCATTTAGATCCACATAGGCAACCTGATCACCACCACGATATTTTTCATCAAAGGTAAAAAAACCGTTTCGAATTCTCATACTATCAGGACGAAAAAAACGCAAAAAAGCACCGTTGGTAAAAAGCACATTTTGTAATGTTTCAAAAGTTTTTAACAAAACAAGACCATCTTGAGAAGGTACATCTACCTGACTAACAATAGATCCATCATTTACACTCTTGTCTTGTGTACCATGTATTTTTTCATATTCTCCACCTAAAGATACTTTTTGTGCACTCTCTGTACTATTCACGACAGAAATCCCATTTTCAAAACTTCTTTGCCAGACATCTGGTGCATAACTATCCAAATTATTTTTAGAACTTGAATTACCAAGTGGTTTACCCAAATTAACATCGTATTCATCATACCACCAAGTCTGTGAATGTTCCTGATCACCATAATCATAAGAAAAATAAGCATCTTCCAAAAGCGAACTAGTAAGTCCAAAACGCATATCTTTGTAATCCTGAATATTGGTATTATTAGTATTAGAATTTATAAAATTAATAGTTTTATAAACATTATTTCTAGAAAGATCCTTTAATGTATTCATGAGATAAGTCCAATCAGATAAAGAAAAATTTTCTAATAATTTACCATTCAAATTTTGTAAATACGAAGAATTATGACCATTACCCAATAATATCAATGATTTGCCATATAAATTTCTTGTCTTTGTATATAAGCTAGACATACCTTCTACCCATTTTTGATTCGAGTCTTTGCTAACAGTACCATCATTATTTATATCCACATTTTCTTTACCAGGTATCCAAGTCACATTGTTCCAACTATTATCATAAAAAACTCCATCCCAAAGTCCTGTAGACAAAAGATTGTCTACCACAAATCTAGCGACATAATCATTTAATCTTTCTCCTTCATGTACAGGAGCCTCGTTAGTTACATTTAGTAGATAAGTACCTGGCCACCAAAACAATTTATTACCTCTAGTATCCTTCAAGTACCAATCTTCATAAATACCATTGGCTAATTTTTTACGCATGACACTAGGTGAATTTTTAGCATTTTGAGCAATTTCTTGTGGGGTAATGTAAACTAATAAAATAATATCAGGGTTCAAACTTTTTAATTTTCTGACCATATCAGCATGATTTACCTGTACTTCCATATCCAAGACCACCAAATCCCATTTAGCCAATTCATTTACTTGTTGATCATTCAAATCCCAACGCAAATAATAATTAGCCAACTTAGGTGAATTTGTTTTTGCAACAACACTGCCAGATTGAAAAAAAACAAAAGAAAAGACCAAAACAAAAATAAGCATACTCTGATAGATATGTTTATTTAAAATTATTATTTTATTTATTTTTTTCATATTATAGTTCTGTCAAAAAAACAACATTCTTACAAGTAAAAATTATAACAATATTTTTTTGTAAACTTCTGTAAGATGCTGATAGTAGCTATCTATATTATTTTCTTCCCTTACCTTATCACATAATCCTTTTTCTATTTTTATCAATTCTTTTTCATTTTTATTGAACCATTCAGTTATTTTTTCTACCCAAAGATTAATATCACCATGATTAACCAACATTTCTTTTGGCATCATTTCTGATAATCCACCCAAATCACTAGCCAAAACTACTTTACCCAAAACATGAGCTTCCAAAACACTCAAAGCATAATTTTCAAACCACTGTGAAGGCATTACTAAAAACTTAGATTTTTTTATTATATTATCTAATACATCTCCTGTTTGATGACCTAATAACTCAATATTTTTTATATTCTCTTGTTTAATACTTTTTTCCAAAAATTTTCCCAAAGGTCCTTCCCCTACCATTTTAAAATTTATGTGTGGTAATTTCTTTGCAAAATCCAAAAATAAAGTTACTCCCTTTTCTTCTGAAAGTCTACCCATATATAAAACATATTGACCAACAGACAAATCTACCTCAGATTTTAGATCTACAAGAGGATTAGGAATCACTTCAATTAAGTTTTGAAAACCAACAGACAAAAATTTATTTTTCAAAAAAATACTAGGACTGATATAAACAGAAACAACATCATTCCATTTTTTCCACTTTCTAAAATAAGCCTCACAAGTAACAAGAAAACTTTCTACAAAATTTTCCATGCAGTTTTTTAGCAAACATTTATAATAATTTCTACCACAACTACTCTCATCCAATTTACCATGATGAAACAAATTATAATTTGGACTAATCATTTTATAATCATGTAAAGTCAAAACAGAAGGTATCTTTTTATTTTTTACAACATCAAAAAGTGAAAATGATAATTGATGATAAATATTATGAAAATGTATAACCTCAGGTTTGAAATCTTCTACGAGAGAAGCAAACTTCTTTTTAGCATCTTTATTGTAAATAATTTTGAAACCTAAAATAAATTTCTTCCAAGCAGAAATTTTTTTATAATCAATATCATCTATAAAATAATCATTTTCTACAATATTTTTATCGTTTTTCATGCCAAATACTACTACTTCATGACCATTTTTTTCCAAAATCTCTTTGGTAGCAAAAACTACTCGTTCGGAACCACCACGAATATACCAATATTTATTTACCAACAATATTTTCATAAAAAATAACTTATAAGTCTCTCATTCCCCCTATTTTATTTTGAACTATCCACTTAACAACTTTTTGAGGATTTTTCTTGATAGCTGTACGAGCAGTACAAATCATCCAAGCAGGTCTGCCCAAATTGACGACTTTTTCACGAGCATCATTTGCCGTATCGCTATGCCACAAATCATCCAAAGTATCATAATTCTGGATATTACCCATTGGATAATTGTGTACAACAGAAGGATACACTACACCTCGAGGATCTAGATAAAAAAATTTATTACCAGGATCGTTGTTCAAAACTTGCACTTTTTCAATACTAAATTTATACAAACCATGAGCAAAAAAAGCTCTTACCCATCTTTTTGGATGCCAAGATTTCAATTCACCATTAATAAGATGAATATATTGTTTCTTCAAAACTTCCAAATCAGGCTTATTATTATCATTATTACTACCACCAAAATAATGCTCAGAACTTTGCGCAAAAGCATGGGTAAACTGTATTCCTCTTTTTCTGGTTTCATCATATACTTTGCTAAAATCTTGTACATTTTGTGGCAAAATAGTGAAAGCTAAACGCAAATTTTTCATACCTAGTTTTTGCAATCTATCCAAAGTTTCCATATCTTTTTCCCAAGCATTTGGAATTTTTCGTATTTCTTCATGCATATCACCATAGCCATCTACAGAAATAGCAATCCCAATATCTGGTTTTATTTTCAAAATTTCTTTCATTTGCTTCTCAATCAATTGAGGCATGAAACCATTGGTCGAAATTACCATACGTGCTTTTGGAGCCGCTTTTTTTACAGTAGCAATAATTTCAGGGATGTCACCACGCAAAAATGGCTCACCACCAGAAATATTGACATCTCGTAGTGAACTTGGTAACTTTTTGTATTCTTCGACTGGCAACTCAGGGAAATCTTTTATCTTCCAGATATCACACATCACACAACGTGAATTACATTTGTAAGTAATACCAAGAACACAGTCTATTGGATTTTGAATTTTCATGTTCTGCATAAGCTAATAATAATTAAAAATGATAAAAATACCGATATTTATTTCTTTTGTGCCAACAACATACAAACTAAAATATCCATATTATCATTATTTTTATAATTGGTGTTTAACCATTTTATTTCACCATTTTTAGATAACATTTTTATAGGAACCACACGAATATTTTTCCAACCATTCTTCTCTAATATAGACGCATAATCCTCTGGACGTAAACGATTTGGTGAACCAGAAAATGAACATAACTTATAAAAAGATTTTGAAAATCTATAAATATTGTTAGGATCCATATCTTTTATAATTCTAGAATGAGTTTGCAAATCTACTTGTGCAATCAAGACAGTCCCTTTCTTTACTACAACATCTAAACTAATAAAAAGTTTATCAACATCTGAAAAATGTTCAAAAGCAGCATGACTCAAAATTATATCCAAACTTTTGGACAATTTGAGGGAAGATACATCGAATTTCGGATCAGCCACATAATTAATCTGAGCATCACTATCTCCTAACAAGTTACTATTTATTGAATCAGCTATTTTACTCCACTTTTCTTCACTAAGCTTATATTCCTTTTTTAACTCTGACAACAAATAATCATAAAAGCTTTTATCCACGGTAGACAGCAAATTATGAGCATCCAGTGCCGAATATCTAGCGACACCTTTGGCCAACAATATAGAAGCTACCCCCAAATCAGCACCAGGTCCTAATTCTAAAATATTTTTATTTTCAAAAGAGACATCTGGCAAATAAAATTTCAACCAATGTTCATAACTATCAACGACAGACTTATCATAAGTCACAATACTTTCATAATCTTTGGTATCAATCAAACGTGGTTTTTTGTAACCTTGTAAACTATGCCTAACTTTATTAGCCATCATCATACAACCACCAAAAAACTTCAAAAAAAACTCTGAATGTTTTTTGCCTAAAGTCATCTCTTCTACATTTTCATTTTTCAAAACAGGTAATTGCATAAACTGTTTTTTATAATATTATCTGTCAACTAAGTTTAAATAAATTTCTTGATATTTTTTGGCCATATCTTCTACACGAACATTTTTTTGTGTCCATTCTCTAGCATTTTTGGAAATAATGTATGATTTTTCTTTATCGTCAATAGATTTTTTTATGACATTAGAAAGTTCAAGAGCATCTTGAGATTGAAATAGCAAACCTGTTTCACCATCCTTTATAATTTCTTTCAAACCATCTACGGACGAAGCTATTACTAATCGTTCAGAAGCCATAGCCTCCAAAGCAACCAAACCTAGTCCTTCCCAGAGAGATGGCATAAGTACAATATCAGCATTATCATAAGCCTGCTCTACTTTTGAGACAGCTTCTTGCCAATTTATCTTATCTGCTACACCAATTTTTTTGGCATAATCTTGTAAATCATTCTTCAATTCACCACTACCAGTAATATCTAATTCTACGTTTGTATCTGACAAATAAGTAAGAGCTTCTATGGCAACTTTGTGACCTTTTTGTTCAGTTAGACGTCCAATGATAGCCAACTTAATAGTATTATGGAATTTATTAGACTTAATATTTGAAAATCTTTTTATATCTATCCCATGTCGAATAACTTTTATTTTTTCCAAACGTACTCTGTATACTTGAAACATATACTCAGCAACAGCTTGTGAAGGTGCTGTATAAACTTGAGAAAAATTATGCATAAGACGTTTGATATATGCTCTCAAACTTGACTCTGCAACATTTATATTGTGCTCTGTCGTCACTACAGGTATTTTGAGTAACCACGCTGCCAATCTCCCCCACAAATCAGCTCCAAATAAATGAGTATGCACAATATCTGTACTAATCTCTTTCAAATATTTTTTTAAAACAAAAATACGTTTGAAATAAGACACCTTACTCAAATCTAATACGTCTAGATTCACATGTTCAGGTACTTCACTTGCAAAAGCTTTTTTGTCTTTTAAAATCAAAATACTCTGTTTAATATTTTCCTCTGAAATATATTTTGTCAATTCTAAGACAAACTTCTCAGCTCCACCAATATCTAGTGTCGGAAGTATATGTACTACATGCAATTTACTGTTTTTTTCTTTCAACATAATTCAAATAAAAAATTGTAGTAGTGAGACTAATACCCAAAGGCAACCACAAAACTGCCAAAAAATAAGAAGTATTAAACAATTGAAAAGTAAGAGAACCAAGCATCATTACAAACAATGTCGCCAACAAATATTTGTTATCTTGTGTTTTTACATTCTTCATGGCCCTCCAAGTATACCATAAGATAAAGAATATAAATACCGAAAAAGCTACTAAACCAAGCACACCTTCTTCTACCAAAAGCTTCTGTATTATACCATGTGAATCAAGAGGATCTCCAAACTCACTACGAAAAAGATAGTTGTCCTTCACGATATTGACGAAGCTCCCAGGACCATAACCAATCAAAGGTTTTTTGAGAGTATAAAATACAGCCATATCCGTCAATTCCCACCTAGAATAATTAGAACTCTTCACAGTGCCAGATGTCAAAAAAATCGACATATACAAAACTATTGGTAAAAGAATTGTTGCCACAATAAGACTTACACTCAAAATATTCTTTGGTACAAATCTCTGCATCTGCTTTCTATAGATATACACAAATGCTACAAAAGAAACCAACAAAGCTAACCAAGCAGCTCTTGAAAGAGTCCCCAAAGCAATAACTAGCATAAATAATGTCGCAAAAGCTATCCAATTTTTCTTTTGTTGATACCACAGATAAAT